>Ga0209489_100309_pt1 | contig 85899 bp, 37 predicted proteins | sample SiratrowhiteBW_FD_187527 | JGI IMG/M metagenome (GOLD analysis project Ga0209489, IMG submission 187527) | Root nodule microbial communities of legume samples collected from California, USA - Siratro white BW (SPAdes) (version 2) | ecosystem: Host-associated > Plants > Roots > Nodule | place...
AAAAATAATAAGTTATATATATATATATATATATATATATATATATATATAAATATAAGCACGAAGTTAATATAAATATATTGAATTTTAATTTTTAATTTTAAGAGTCTCGTCAATTTATTGAAATTCGAAACTTTGCAAATTATTTTTTAATATTAATGTAATGTGATATTATCGGGAGATGATTATGTTTGTATAGTATATGTCAAGATTTAATCTTAATTTTATGTATACGCTTGAATATATATATATATAAACATTCGTACTTTAAAGAAATTTAATTCTCGGTAAGGATGTCTTGAGAACTAAAACCACAAATTCATAATATTAAATAATATTAAAAAAAATACTCAATTTGATATTTTTAAAAACGATATCGTATGACTGTTTTCGTGTTTGGTAGTACTTACTTGACATATTTATAGACTTAGTCAATTATTGAAATGCATTTTTTTAGTTTAATAGTGATTGATGGTACAGTTAAATTGTTACATATTTAAGGTATTTATGAATAAATACAATTAAATTTATTAATGTTTAGTTTATATTTGTTTTTAAAGATAAAGATGCATCATTTGTCGTTTTTGAGAAAAAAATAAAATAAAAATATCAAGCATATGCATTGTGTTTATATAATGATCCATCTTTATTATAATGGAAACCGAGATATTTTCTTAAAACAGTGTTAAAGGTTAATTTCGAAATTAGGATACATAATTAGGATTAAGATATTAAAATAGTGAAGAGAAGTAAGCATTTATGACGTGGTTTTGTTTTTAATGAGGATGAAAGACGCAGTCTGTGTTTGAAGAAAGACCCAAACAAATTAATCCGCGTTTTTCCTTTTGTTTCGTTTTGGCTTCAAAGCATGAAGAAGCCTCCAACTCAGACCTCTTCATCAACCTTTTTCAGTTTTAATTTCCCTTTACCTCTTCTTTCTCTCTTCTTAATCTCGCCACCTCATTCTTCTTAAGCGCGACTACCTCAATGGAAGCAGTTTTTCTGAATCAAGGTTTCTTTCTATCCTGATTTTGCTGTCTGGGTTGGGAAAAAAAAGCTCTTTTTTTTCTGTTGTTGAATTTGGGTTGGTGGGTTTTGAGTTTAATGGATGATGATGGGTTTGCTTGGTGGATGGTTTTATTATTTCCAATGTTTTTTTAGAGTAAAGTGAGTTATTATTGGGACACCAACGTGTTAAAGTGGTAAATTATTGAGTCTTTTGGCATGTTAGTGATTGTTGAATAGTTAAAGTTTTTCTTATTGTATGCTGATTTGTATTTTTTGCTTAGACTCATCTTCAAAGTTGGTGGTGGATAAAGTGCTGAATTGGTGTCTGTTCTAGCTGGATAAAGTATTGAATTAGCTTATTGTGGCAGTGAACCTCTCTAGTGCTAGTCTTATGCAAGATGATTGAGAGTTTTGAATATCAAGAGAGGTCAAGGGATGGTTAATCAAGGTGATTTAGTTGTCATCTGTGTCTCTATTGGAGTGGCCCTTGGGGTTTTGATAGCTTGCTTAGTATATTTTGGAATAAGGTGGTACAATAAGCGAACTCATCTTAGCCGATCTGCGAATGAGCCTAGTTTAACAACTATCCCTATACGAACAAATGGATTAGGAACGAGCACTGACTTCAGTGATTCCCTCGACAGTTCCGTAGCCACTTATAGGTCACCAAATCCTTCAAAAAACTCGCATCCAGCTGGGTGGAATCATCAGAAGAAAGATGGCTTTGCTTCTGTATCAGGCATTCTGAAGTACTCATACAAGTAAGTACATATCTCTTGAACATTATGTGTGCTCTTTCTTTCTTCCACAATGTTTTTGTTTTTCCATAATTACTAGGCATGTAATCGGGACAAATTTTACTTGCATTGTTTTTTTGTTTGGAAGAAAAAGGAGAAAATGACACTTGGAATTGCTTTGATAAAAAATGCATTCAGGGATATTAACATTTGCAATGGCCTAACTGAAATTTTATATGTTCTAGGGAAATTCAAAAGGCCACACAGAATTTCACAAATATTTTGGGAGAAGGGTCATTTGGCACTGTTTATAAAGCCATGATGCCTACAGGAGAGGTGGTAGCTGTGAAGATGCTTGCACCCAATTCCAAACAAGGGGAGAAAGAATTTCTTACGGAGGTATATGCTGATCAATTCTTTTTTTTTGGGTTAATGAAAAAGGTTTGAGCTTGTGTAGAGAGGGGGGCTGCTGGGTTGATCCTAGGATTTGGGTCTCATTGTCCGCCCAATTGATTTAATTAAGGCTCTTTGCAAATAACCACTCTAGTACTAGGTGTCCTTACCTGAAAGAGCAGGTGTTTGGACCAATAAAACCAGCTTGCGCACTGTCACCGGCCGAGCTCCACCTGGCCTACCAGGTGTACTGCTCGGCTAACTCTGGTTTGTCATGGCTTGGTAGAGTACAAAATGTTGTGGGATGCAGAACTTTTTCCTTTAGTTTGAATCCTAGAACAAAACTATCATTGGAGCCAAAGGGTGTGATATGAGGTTCACCATTGAATCAAAATTTGTAAAAATATAGTGAGTTGCTTATAATTGATGTGATATGATAGGAACATGTGAGTTTTTTTTGTAGGATCCTTCAATTTAGATGCTTTAACTCAATTTTAGTGACTTCACACGGAAACTCTAGTGTTGTGAAATGTTTAATTGGTACTGCTATGGAACATACATGGGATGACCTGAAAAATTATTTGAGTTTGCATTTTCATTGTGCAGTATGGTCATCATCATTGATACATAAAATCCTACTAAGGCAAAATAAGTTCCTGATCCGCCAGGTGCAATTATTAATTTTAAACCGTGGCAATGTCCATTCATTTCCATTGGATTTCACTTTAATGATACTGATTCTTGTTTGAGCAACTCCAAGTATTGTTCCATGAATTAACACTAATTACCGCTCACTAATTTAGCCAGTCAGTGATTTTTAATTGATGTTGATCCAGGTGTCTCTGCTAGGAAGACTGCATCATCGGAATCTTGTAAATTTGTTAGGATACTGCGTAGATAAAGGACAGCTTATGCTTGTTTACGAGTTCATGAGTAATGGAAGTTTAGAAAGCCTTTTATATGGTAAACGGAAGATCTCCCACGACCCTCTTACTTTCTTTTACATGTTTTTCGCAGTCCACAATTATTAGTAAATGTAACGTAGTTTTCACCTTTTCCCTGTATGAGAAACAGCAGAAGAATTTTTATTTTTATTGTAGCCCTTTAATATTAAAATAAAGTTTTATGTAATCTCTATTAAGAATTGTTGTGCATGCATGTAGGTGAAGAAAAAGAATTGAGTTGGGATGAAAGGCTGCAAATTGCCGTTGATATTTCACACGGAGTAGAATACCTTCATGAAGGGGTATGTTTAATGTTATATTTTCTCCTATACCATATGAAAATGTCTTTGGTTAATATGAATATGTATGGAACAGGCAGTACCACCCGTTGTTCATCGTGATTTGAAATCTGCTAATATTCTGCTAGATCACTCAATGAGAGCTAAGGTAAGCTTGTTCTGCTATTGCTTTTTGATGTATTCATTTTCTGATGTTTTCATATGATATCAACTCAAACATTATAGTCATTTCCAGTTAGTGTGGTTTATAAGAAATGTAAATTAAGGATAATAAGGAAGTTTCAAAAGGACTGATTTGGAAACTGTCAGTGACAAATCTTTTCAAATTGTTGCTGAATAAGTTCTGCTAAATTTGTGTCCGCATTCTGCAACCAAAATAGTTTGTTATGCACCTGACACAGATACTGCCCCTCCTTTCTTCCTGTTCTCTTATACACAGAAATAACGATACAAGTCTTTTGGTGTTCATTAATGAGTTGCTGGAGTTATTTTACTGTTGGTGTTTTTTAGGTTAAGGATTTATGTGAGGAATAACTGAAGACATTCAAAATTTACTCCAATCTTTTGACTGTAAAATCCGTCTTATAAAATCCAAGTAATTTTCTTCTGTATATTTTAATGAGGTATTGGGTAAATTGATTTTCTAACTGGTTAAATTTTAAAATTGGCGGCAGGGCAATGATATGTAAAACTTATTTGTGATGTTGTGACACTAAAGAATGATGTGTTTATTTTATGATAATAGTAGTACCATATTGAGAGAATCAATCCCATATATTTAGGGACTAGAGTCATGGATTAGGACAATCTACCCATGACAATAATAATGAAAGGCTGTTATAGGAAACATCTCAATAAATATTTCATGCAATATATCCGCACTCCCCCTCAAGCCCGACCATACTAAGCCTTAATCTTGTTATAATCTAAGTTTTCCTTTAATAGAAGACAAACAAATCCCAAACATTTAGATTAGGGTAAAAATAGTTCAAACAACTAGAAAGGCACAGCAAACCAAAGATAGCTGCTAAACAAGAACAGGAGCACAATAGCCAAACAACAAGAGAAGTACAACAAATTAGGCATTCAAACAAGAGGGAAGCAAGACACCAAGTGCAACTAGCGTAATAAGAAGGGTGCAATAAACTAAGAACAATCGTTAAACAAGAGTGGCCCAACAAAGCACATGAAGCCGCCAGATAAGAAGAGGGTGAATCAAACAAAGGTGAGCTGTCAAAGAAACCAAGTGCAGTCACCAAACAAAAAAGGAGCACAGTTGTCAAACTGTAACAAAGCAAAAACTAAGGGCACACCAAACTGATATTTGTATGTTTTAGGAACGTAACAACCAAATAATAATCCACAAATCATGGAGGATAACACTGCTCTGATAGCAAGTTGAGACTAAGGAATAATGTGCTTATTTTATCGTAACGGTGCCATATGATACACAAGGTTGAGAGAATCAATCCCATAATTTAAAAATTAGAATCGTTGTGCCTAAAAAGTATTTATAAGAGATTTGAATTTCTTAGTATATAAATGGACAATATTTCCCTAGTTATATTCAATATCTCATAATGGAACTGAACTGAACAATTTCAATGTTGAAGTTTCCCCAAAAGCAGTTGAGTTCTAAAGAAACAAAGTTTTCTGATTATCTTCCTTTTATTTTTTATTATTGATTATCTGCAAAATTACTGATTATGTAGGTTTCTGATTTTGGGCTCTCAAAGGAAGAGATCTTTGATGGCCGTAATTCTGGCCTTAAAGGTACATATGGCTACATGGATCCAGCATACATTTCCTCAAGCAAGTTCACAGTGAAGAGTGACATTTACAGTTTTGGTATAATAATTTTTGAGCTCATCACTGTCATCCACCCACATCAAAATTTGATGGAATATATCAACCTTGTAAGTTATTTTTGCTTTGAAAAGTAACTACTTCATCTTGAATTCTGAGTGCTAGTGTTATAAATGTTTAGACTGCTGATTTTTTCTTCATATCAATTTTTTCATTTACTGCAAGGCTGCAATGGATTACGATGGTGTAGATGGGATTCTTGACAAGCAACTTGTGGGAAAATGCAATGTTGAAGAAGTGAGACAGCTTGCTAAAATTGCACATAAATGTTTGCACAAATCACCTAGGAAACGCCCCTCAATAGGTGAGGTTTCCCAGGCTATATTGGGGATTAAGCAAAGGCGCCTCAGGAAAGAAAACACCATGTCTTTTGCAAGCACCGACTTCTCCCGAAGTGTGAGTCAAATAGAGGAGCAACAGGTTGAATTAAGTAGAATAATCACCATGAACCACAGGGAAATGGGGTGAACGCATATTCATATATTTTGTTGTGAAAATTCTTTTTGAGTTTGAGTCAAGGAAATTTGTACAAAAAATCATTGAATGCCACTAGCTGCATATGTGAGTCAAGATGTACAGATAAGAAGGATGGATTCATGCTACCCTGAAACATGATTTTGGTTTGTGAATGATCAATTGTCTTGTGAGTATTTTTATAGCTAAATAACACAAATAAATTTTACATTGGTGACCATCAACCATTTACACATGAATGTACGCCTTTCTGCGGGACAAATAAAGATGATATGGTGATTGAAAGAAAGGAAAAGGTTTCCTTTTCTAAAAGATGAATAATTAATTTTCTCTTGGCCTTTAAGTAGAAAGCATTGTTTGGAACTAAAAGTGCACATAAGACATGTGAAAAGAATAGAAAAGTTCAAAAGAGTAATACCGGTCGAAATGCCATTCTTACTATTGTCAGAGGATTTGACCTGGCAGAGGTGTTACCATTCTTGCACATCTTCATAGTCGACATTATGTACGTGTAAAATAAAAAATATAAATACATAAATTACGTGCGGCACCTAGCGATGTACATTTGGAATAGTAGATTTGAGAATATATAATACGTACTTACGTACAACGTTTATCTACATTATTATTTTTTCTTCGTATCTCATTACGACAATTATTATATTTTACATTTCGCTCTTTCCTTCGTATACCTGTCATTGTTTTGAAACAAATAGTATACATTTGTTATGTAAATGCCAGTTCACTTTTGAGGAAAAAAGTAGAAACAGTGTAAAATATGCCCAGAAATTTAATAAGTGAAGATAAAAAAAATGCAAATTTCACTTATTCGAAAAAAAGATAAGGGAAGAAAGTTTTCTATAAAATATAAAAATATTTACTTTTATTTCACTATGTAAAATTGATTTTTTTAATATAATAACAAGTAAAAAAAATCAATTTTTTTTGTACTCAATCTTCTATTTCTAATTTCTTTATAGCAACCTAAAAGCCTCATTTTCTAATTTATTTTTTCTCTTCATCCTATTTTCTTTCCTATTTCTTTTCACGTCAAACAAAAGAATGGTTATCACAACAAATAGCCGATGTATACAAGGATTTAACGAAACTTTCTCCAAAAAGAAAAGAGAGAGAGAGGAATTTAAAGGCAACAAACAAACCACACTAGAAATATCATTTAAATCTCCAAGAACAAACATTAGGTAGACACAATTTATTTTGGCATCTACTACTCTCGATTATTCAACATACTACTAACCAGAAAGCATAAAGTGGAAAAATAGAAAGAAGCAAATCAGGAGATAGTCTCCACACCTACTGCTGAATAAAATCTCCATCTCTATTTTCTGATGCAAGACCTCACTACCCGCAAATCTTCATTTACTATCTACTCCAGCACTTCTTCCTCCTGGTGTCGCAAAGTAAAGTTTCTGTACTTATTTATTTATGTATATATAATAATTCAATGTGTACCATGAGACACATTGTAAAAGCCTCTAATATTTATTGGCTCGCCTCAACTTTCATCTATGATCCCCCTAAAATTGGCATGAAGTTCCAAGTCTCTGTCTCTGCTTCTTGCTCGCATTTCCTCGTTTGCAATTACAAAAAGCTGGGATCAACAGCCTCTGGAAATTCTCAAGAAACTGATTCCACTTGTCTTCATCCATATCTGTTAACTTCACAAAACTTGAGCTTGCAGGCAAGTCATTCACAGTTGTGTTTCCAGATGAGGTACCAGCCAAAAAGCCACTCTTTTGTTTTACACCCGATTGCTGCCAACCTTTTTCACCAGTTCTCGTGTTTTTCACAGACAACGACAGCTTTGAAACATTAGGCACCCCATTTCCCACAGGACCATTGTATTCATCACCACCTAAGGGGGGTAACTGTCCTTCACTTCCAGCCTCGTCCTCTTCCATCACACTCTCTAGTTTAGAAAGTGTGTTCCTAACGAATCCATTTCTTGCTCCAACTTGAAAAGGTGGCATTACGGACAGTTTCTCTTCTACGTTTGTATTGAAATTCAAATCCTGATCCTCACAATCTAACTCAAACTGAATTACTTCCTTGTCTACTACTTCTTCAAAAGAAAATAATTCTTCCTGATCTAACTGTTTCTTTGTTTCAATACAGATAAGCTCAAGCTCACTAGGCTCTTCTTCGTGTCCCTGAAATTCCCTACTCATCATTTCACCAATCTCTGCTAGACAAAGACCAAAAGCTGCCGCTTCCTTGAGGAAGATTGTGCAGAGAACTAAAACTCGCAAGCATGCTTCTCGAATCATGGGCAGTTCCATTCTAAGCATCTCTGAATCTCGAAATGGGTCTAGATTATATATATAATCGAGTTCATCGTCTGAAAAAGGAATCGATGCCTGAGGCCAATGGATCCATTCAAAATAAGGATCTTCCAAACTTTCAGGGAGACAAAGACCATGATCAATGGGAAAAAGCTCCACCTGATCAAACCTTCCAAACCCTTCAAGCTTCCTGACCAGAAGATTTCCTGCATGCCTGTCAGTGTTTAAAATTCGCACATCCAAAATCCCAATCCTATGAACAGCAGCAACAGGGAAACTAGAAGTTCCATGATCACTTGCATCAAAATCATGAGGAATGAATTGCTGCAGTGATGCTATCTTGCTTATCTGTTTCTTGTTATGATGCATACTACCATTGACCCTGTCATTAACATTAAAAATAGAATGTCTGACCTTCACAAGGGCAGTACAGGGCACATTGGCAAAATGATCATGGTCGAGAAGGTAAGCTGCAACTTCTCTGAAACCTGTCTCCCCAACCCTCACTGAACGCTTCAGTCCTGGTTGTCCAAGAGTTTTGCCAACAAAACCTTTAGGGTTGTTTGGTGCATAAGGCTCCTCATCAGTCGGTTTCACAATAGCAACATTTTCACCGTTACTATTCCGAAAATAATATGCACCACCTAATCCACCCTGAATGGGGATTGGTTCAATGCCAGTTTTTATTGCCTTCGTAATATCCTTAACCAGTTGCTTGGTTCCTGCAAACATATCTGAGCAACCTATAACCTCAATTGGTCCACCCTGATCCCTCTGCTGAAGATCCCTGCCAGTAGGTGAAAGGCATGGGGTAGATGAACTCCTATGTAAAAAAGTCTTCGTGAGAAGAAGTGGAGAATCATTTCTAACCACACTTAGGTCATTCTTCAGGACCATGTCCCCGCATATAAGTGAGCTTTCCTGAGTTGGAACATTGAATGCAACTTGTAATTTCCTTTTCACAGTATGGGCATTGTCACTTCTATCTAACTCCATTCCCAAAACACACCCGGTATCAGTCTGAACAAATACACGTCTTCTCCCTGAAGGCTTTCTTTCCATTTTCTTATTCCCACAACACTCACTAGGAGGTCCTTTGAAAGTTGCAACCACCATCTCATCATGTAAACAGGTGTCCAAATCAGGATACATGAAAGGAAGAGGAGAGGAGGCAAACTTGAATGCCAGCAGCGAAGGTGGCAATGGCAGAGAGTTTCCCTGTCAGGCAAACACCAAACTCGAATGCCGGCACTTGATGTTGCAGAAAAGAGTTTTTTCCATAAACAATCATAGTAAATTCGGTAAATGCGATAAAAAAACTCTTAGTGTTCTCACATGACAACAGCTTACTCTACAACACAGATTTCACTCAACAAAACTGCTACATCGGAGATGTCACCTGATAACGCAAGTTGTTAGGAAATGAAAAATAAAATCACTACACAGAGATATTAAAGGCAAATTCATTTTCTAAATCTTAATATTCAGTCAAGCGCAGGGAAAGAATGCTATACTTTATTCTAAATGAACAATCTGACGAATTTAAAAAAGGATTTTTAAGTAGCTATTGAAGAATCATAGATACCTAATCAGTTATAGTAATTGAAAGAAAAAGAAGTCGATGTGTATCACCTCCCATCAGTGCGATATATATAATGACATCTCTATCAGCAACTCCTAACCTAACCAAGGAAATCAGTGTTCACCAGTGACAATTAGAACCAGGATAGTTTGCGCTTGATGAAAAGAAAAATGAGGCAAATGATCTCAAGTAACCCCAAGAGGAGGCCTAAAATTACGACCATTCACTTGAAAGTGGGAAGGACGGTGTTATTTATGTTTCCAAAGTTTAATTTTCTCTCATTTTCCTTGATCGACCTAATCTAAACAGTATCATAAAATATAACTTATTCTGGCTCGCATTTCCTCGTACTAAGTGGCCCCCAAAAGAAAGGACTTCTTGAAACATCTCTCAAAAGTTTAATTAATTAAATTTTCTAACTTCCCTAACCACTCAACTAAAGACAAACCGTCCATCATTATTTAAAGCAACCGGCCATAAACCTGACACTAACGTCACTAAATGCATACTGTAACTCAGGATCGAAGTCCACTACCTAGATTGATGAGTAAGATCTGAGTGTATCATGCGGATTGGAATAGCCAAAAGTGAACTCGAAAACCCCAACAAGAATTTGGATCCTTGTTTTCTTTACAAACATCAGTGTCAGAGAAAATACACATTTTTTTTTTCTCTACACTATCCACCAGTACACAAATTAGAGGGACACAAAGCTTTTACCTAAAAGTAAGAATTGAAGGATCTCAGTATCTAATGAATTTAATAACTAAAATACACTAACAATATTATTTAATGTTATTATATAATCACATACAACTTGTCAAGATAATTGATTTTTATATTTTTCATAATTACTTAAAAATCAAAATCAAAAGAAAAATAATCTGATTGAATGACGAACTATAACAATCATTACTGTTATTGAACGGTAAATTCCGATAGAAGAAGTTTAAAGTAAAAAATGACTAAAAATTTCAGAGATCCATCCACGACACGTAACAATTCCAGACTTTTTTAAAAAAAAGTTATTCGTTGCGCAGAGATTTCAAAATCAATTAACAAGAAAACAAAATAGGATAAGAATCTCGCCTTTCTTCAGCCTCCAGAAAGAGCCAACAAGCCGCAACTCTTACTACCAGAGGCTTCCGCCATCGTTAACAACTTTACCTTCACAGTAACTAACATCAACAAAATCACAAAGCAATATTTAGCCTTAATTTCTCCGAAAAGAAGATGAGAATAAAAAATTCAAACCGTTAAATTCCTAAAAAAAAAAAAAAACAGAAAACGATTCGGTTCAGAAAATTAATTCAAACGTATATTCTAGAAACAAGAAGAATAAGAAGAGTCACCGGAAAGCGGGTCGATATGAGAACGGTGGCGAGTGGTGCGGAGGCACCGCCGTGAACGGCGGCGGTGAGATCCGAAGAGAGAGGGAATGATGTGCTTCAGTTGGTACTGTCCCGCCGCCCAGGATTTTTCGTTTTCTTGCGAACGAGATAGTACGGTCTATTTCGCTTTTACTCATTCATATTTAAATCAAATCGATAATTATTATTTTTGTAAATATTTTTTTACCATTTTTTAATGCATAAAATAGTACACTGCATCCACAAAGTCTAGACACGTGGGGACGTGTGGGCCCACCAACAAACACGTGGCAGTATTTCAAGTGGATATGTCATCTAAACTTTTTTCTTTTTATTTTAAGTTAGTTTGATGACATGATAATTTATAATTATAAAAAGTTGAAAATCGAATGTAGATTGTGGTATGTACTTTGAGTGTATCATACCATCATCATTGTTATTAAAAATTGATATAAAGATTATTATCATTAACATTAGTATAATAATATCTTATCTTATCTTTCTATATGTAATTGATTTTGACATAAAGTTTCAGCCATTTGGATATGACGCAGTGTGACTTGATAAGATTGAATTTATGTTATATTTTTCTACTTCTTTATCCTGCCATGCACTTTCTTATATATATTTTTCTTTACTATATATAATCTCTTGAATTTGTAAAATATATTATAAAAAAATCTGTAAAAACACATGTATCCGGTTTATATAACTTTTTGTTTGACTACAATTAAATTATCAACTAGTCATTCCCTGTTAATATAAAATTCCTTTTAGGTACAAAATTTTCCAATATTTTTAAAAATAGAAAAATATTTTTTATTGGCTTAATGGTGACTTTTCTTCTCTTATAATAAAGACTCCGGTTAAGGAATCATTTTTATTTTAAAGTTAGAAAAGAAAGAGTATCTGCATCATAAACTTTTTAGAAGATTCCTTCCTTCTTATTGCAATACGTAAGAAAGAGTGAACTTAGAGAAAAATTAACAAAGAGTAGAGAAAAATAAAATGGAAAAGAAGAATGAAAGATGCACGTATCTCTCTTACACGTTCCAAGAACCAAAAAGATAAAAAAACTCACGAGATAAATTATATTGATAATTGTATAGTTCTATGTTAAAAAAGGATTATTTTTCTTTGGTTTTCACTTTGAATAATTGGTTAGCATGGTAGTGTTATTCAGGAAGGATTTGATATCATTTTATTTTTGTAAATTTCTAAAAGTGTCAGTTTTTAGTTTTTAGGTAATATGTCGCAGTAAAGAGAATTATAATATTTATATTTATTTAATATGTTGATTTTCTGTAGGTTGGATTATATATATATATATATATATATATATGAGATGATTTATATATATATTTTTGTTTGTTATTTCGTAATAAGTTGAAGCATGTACTATTATGTTAATTTAGAGTTGATTATTAGCATATTCTATAATTTAGTGGTTGATTTTAGTTAAGTGTAATTTTATAGTTTTTTTTTTTCTTACAGTATAAGATTTAGTGTTTTTGAATTTGATATTATTCAAACAATAGCTTACTATTTAAGAATAGCTTACTATTTAAGTAATGCTCAACTTTTCTGTAATTATTTTTGTTTATCATTATTCAAATGATAATATAGAGTTTTAAGTGATGGAGAAGATAGTTTAATTGAAACTTGTAGGTTAACTAATAGAGATAAATGCATCTCTCTCATGTTAAAGTTTTGATGCTCAACACTCGAACTTGGAAGGTGGCAAAGTTTCATGTGATATGAAATCTTATAAATCATATAATTATATTAAGACATTTAAATAAGAGTTGTTCGTTTAAGTGTTAACGAATGGTTTCATGTTTCCGAAACCTTTTGTAAGCGATCCAATAACCATATTGTTCAAGTCATTGCAAAAACTTTTAAATATGAAAGTGGATTGGTTGAGAAAAATGACAAATTTAGTTTTAATCTCTTTATGTATCTTGTTCAATCTATACAATATAATATTTAAGGAAGTCTTTCATAATTAATGGATAACAAGATCACTCAAGCTAAACAAGAAAGTCACTCAAGCGACTTGTGAAGATAATATATATCATAATATATATAATATGCATGTTGAGGTATATACTGTTAAAAATGATGATTAATCATGTGTATATCACGTATATAAGGCGACACACGTATTATTCAATTCAGTAAGAGATTTATAGATTATTTTGACTGCTTTAAAAACATTAAAACTTTAAATTCCAAAATAAATAAATATTTTAAAATTTAAGTCACATTTGTTTCCAAAAGGAATATCTTTTTACTCTAAAAAAACTAAAATCACATCTTTAAATGTTTGGAACAATTTTAGATTCAGGTTCCAATAGATATGGAAACATGAGCATTTATGATCCACCCAACTTATATTCTTAATGTGAAATTTGTACAAATATGTGAACTTATTTTTCCTAATATTAATTGTCTTTCTATAGAAATAAGCGTAGAGTTCTAAAAGAAATTCCATTTCATTACAATATTTTAAAAATCCAAGAATAGAAAAAATATTTTTTCCTTACCACATATACATTCTATTAATATCATATCTTGAACAATACTTCAAAAAGTCTAATCAATTGACAAGTGCAAAATATAAATCAATTAAAAATAAATAGCATGAACAATATGCAACAAATTTATCGAATTAAGAGGTAAGACCATTTCAAATTAATAATGAAGATTAAAAGAGTAATACAAAATAAATTAATGATAGTCAAAGTAGTAATATAATAATGATGATAATAATAATAATAATAATAATAATAATAATAATAATAATAATAATAATAATAATAATAACATGGATAGTGATAAATGGTTATGGGAATATTATCCCATCATTATATTCTAAATAATTTTTCAAGTAAAGTATTTTATTTTTTTACTTTAATATCGTAATTTAAGAATTTACATTATAATTTCTATAATATCCGTTATATATATAATAGTTTTAGATTGTTGGCTTAATTGGTTCATTATCCACTTATTTAAATTATATTAGGTTATTTAAATATTTTAATGCAAAATATATTGTTAAATGATTTTTTTTAAGTCATATATAGAATTTTGAAAGGTTTGTTCAAGCATGAAAGGTTTATCAAGTAAAAACCCAAATTTAAATTTTATAAATAGAGTATATACCAAGCTTGTGTAACATAAACTAGGCTACTCAACCATTTAGATGTGTGTGTGTGTATATATATATATATATATTTATAATTGAGAAAATGAGAGAATGCATTTGTTAGTCTACTGGAGTTAGCTGGCTTGCTATCTATTTAATGCGTATAAATTGTAATTATGAACTTGAATAAACTTAAGTTATAGTCCACTTGAGTTTGGTATTCCATGTTATTTAAGAAAATATTAAATAATGAAAATGCAAAACTGAAAGGTGTGGAAGAAAATAAGGTTGTAGTAGATATAGAAAAACGACATTAAAATAGGCGACACTGACTCATGTTTAATCCATTCCATTTTTGAACCCTGCAAAGAGAGTTTAAAATGTTAATACCTGCTTTCATCACTGTTTATAATTTTAGTTTACTCATACATTTTAAACCATTTATATATTAAATTAGTAATTATATTTTAATTCAAACATGAAAAACATAATTTACTCATAATAAGTGTCACGAATAATTGATTTAATTTATCCTGAAGGCATTATTAAATTATTATTGCAATATAGTTTGGATTTATAACATGGACCAAAACCTTGACATAACAAGTCTCGATAATAATGGTTGTCCCTGCAACTGTGAATGCAAATTCCGATGTCATTTTCGCGATCATGTCTATCACTGAATCCATAACGACCAAAAAATGTAATCTCTGATATAATTTTTGAAACCAATATTAGGAAGTTTCAATCTATAATTAGAACAAGAGGATAGAAATTCATTATCATCGTAGTTTCTTCTCAGAGTCTCAAAGAATATGCCAACTAAATTCATATTCTCGTTGAGTAATGAGAAAATTTTCGTAATGAAATAGTAGATTCTATAAATATAATTTTAGAATGAAAAGTAACATTTTCATTGACTTTGAAAAGAGTGTATTCACATAATAAATATTACGATAGGTGTGTATTCGAGAAATAACACCAGAATTTCATGGGTCAACAGAGTGGCATTGAGTCAAAGGTTCAAAATCTCAAGTTCTTCCTAGATAGTTTATAAAATCACCTTGCTTGCAATTGAAGAGTTTTTTTTTTTTTTTTTACCTAAATCAGTCGTTCTAATCTTGGTCCCTTGAGAATATTACTATGTGATCATAGAATCAATATATTATTATGTCACTAATAATTATAAAGAGGATTAAAGGTAGATAATATAATGACGGAATCATGGATATATTGGTACCTTTAAAAATAATTTACATATAGATTGTTATCAAATATTTATCAAAATAAATAATTTTTCTAATAAATAATTAGACAAAAGAAAAGTTTGTGAATTTGATAAAGGAGTAATCATAGTGTCCGTTATGTTATCCTAAAATGAAAAATGTATAGAAGTTTTGATTTGATTGCACATGAAGCTTTCAATTCCCCTATTTGATCTCTCTCCCACAAAACCTACACATTGCATAAATACAAAACCTTCCAAATCAGCAATAACTATCATCTCTCTATCAACCAGTCATCATCAAAATAATAACATTTTGGTACAGTTCAGTACCCTTCTCTGCAACTCATTCAATACACAAATATGAACCAATTTTCAAACCTATTTTTCTCTCATTCCACACACATTCAAACATTCCAACTCAAGTCACTCTTCTCATCAGTTTTTCTTTTTCTTTTTAACTTAATTTCCATTTTTTTAAGTTACTGTGAGCTATATTCTTACATTTTTCCGAAAAAAAAGTATAACATTACATTAAAAAGACACATTTTAGGTTAAAAAGGCAAAAGATATTTTCTCAATATGAAAAGTGTGGTATAGCTGTCCAATAAGAATTAGGTACTTTTGACTACTTGCTAGGTCCTCCGGTCAAAGAAAAAGAAAAAGTTTCTTTTTTAATAATTTTAAAGTTAAATTAACTAACCAGTATTGTTACAATACAATGTCCTTTCATTTTAAAACAAAGCTTAAATGCGTGTTATTTAATTCAATTTAATGTTCGTTTTCATAATTCATACAATAAAAATTACACTGAAAATTATTGTAAAATAAAATTCTAGTTTTGGTCGAAAAATCAAGATCAAAATACGAGATAAGTTTTTGTCCTTTTCCTCGGGTCTCACTGTCACCACACTGGCTCATCTCAATAATGGTAATGTGGACAATAGTTTATATTTTCAACCAGTTAGAAAATAACTATAGTAAGACTTAATAGGTTTATTATAAATATATGCAATTTTTTTAAAAATAAGTAGTAATTTAAAGTATTTTATATTATTAAATAAATACATTTTTAGTCAAACTATATTTCACCGTGTTTCTTAATTTTATGTTCACCAAAAAAAATTTCGTGGAATTAATTAAATGGATTTATAAGTTTTAAACTTAATCGAATTCATTTTCTGATTGAACTTAATAATGTATTTTTATGTATTTAAAATTAAAATTGTAAATATTTATATCAATATGGGATGATTAATTCGAACTGAAGTAATTTATTACTGATTAGATTTATTTGTTTTGAATTTATAAAACTTTTTAAGAAATATAACCTCATCCAAACTAATAAAAACATATTAGTTCATTTTTTTATCAATTCCAATTTAAATGCATCCATAAAAAATCATAATGTTACCCCAAGTACACCTAAGTTTTTTTTTTTTCTAAATAAAAAGTTTAACATACATTTTTTTCCTTTTATTACCAATATTACTTATGCCGATAAAAGAAGAACAAATAATACTTGTAATTTTTCACTACCTTTTTTTAGCGAAATTATTACATAATAGTAGGACTCCACTTCATCTAAACATACTTACACTAGCTTTTTGCAAAAGGAATTACCAAAATACTTCAATTTTTTTTATCAAATAAAAAGCATTTTAAATTACATAAATATTATTAATTAAAACCTCAACCATAAGTATCTTCTTACAAAACTTTTTTATGAACAAAAACAGTTTTCTTTATATAAATATCATATAAAAGTTACTATTCACCTGCTCTGTATTCATTGGTTATGGTTAGCTAACACTGACCAAGATTTCAACAGCGCAGCATCCGTTTCCCTGTCCTTGAAACTGCTAAATTTTGTTGGGAAGAAAAGAAAAAAAAAAAAATTGAAAAAAAGAGAAAAATAGAAAGAGAAAGAGAAGAAGATAGAGAGAAAGTGATTCTGTTCTGATCCAACTCAAACAAACAAAACACTTGTTTGTGGGCAGTGTATGAAGACAGCAGGAAACATGCTTTAACACGTGCCTTTTCAATCCCATTGCGACGACCTTTCTGACTCTTCCACTTCCTTCCTCAGTTTCCTTTCTTCTCTTCTCAGTTCCTCTTCTGAAGAGAGAGAGAAACAGTGAGACATTTACATTTTCTCGATGAAAGGGGAACTGAAGATGAAGTCAAAGATGAAATGGGTTGGCCTGTTTGGCCTTGTGCTCTCTGCTTTCTCTATCTTTATTCACTTCCTCCTTGCTAGATTCACTCAAATGGGTGTTGCAGACTACGAGTCCTCCATCACAATCTTCTCTTGGAGACCCATCTTCGAGAAACCAATCCCCCCTACAAATGTAATCCTCTAATCACGTATCTCGCGTAAAGATCTCACCTTTTTCTACAATTTCAACTGGGGTTTTACCTCTGCATTGCTGTGGTATCCCCACCATTCTAGGGAGTGTTTGGCGGTTCAAAGTTTTGGCTTTGTGCTCCGGAAAATGGCATGGGGACAACATTCCGTGTTATTTGCCGCGTATGAGTCTAGTTAGATGTTGTGCTGGTTTCTGTTTTTCTCTCTCTTTTTTTTAATGGAAATAAACTCGACAACGTTGCTTTTGTTCATTGGTTCGGATCAGTCGGTTGCTATGTTTAATTGAACTTGGAGCACGGCGTGGCACCTATGTATTCGGATTCATTGGCCAATGAGCTTTTGGACTCTGTTTTCATTTGTGGATTTTTTTTGGTTCCTTTCTTTTTCTGTTTCAAATATTTGTTCTTGTTATTTGTGCTGCAGAGTCCCTCTTATAGAAGATTATGGGGTCCGGTGAAGCGTCTTGAATCACTTTATCCGGATTCAAATCCGCAAGGAAATTATGCTGGTGAGTTCAATGTTTCATCCTTTTGCTGAACATTTCTATTGTTTGAAACTTCGGAGGTTTTTGTGCTGGTCTATTTGATATTGACTTTTCTTCTGACCAAACTTGTGATTTATTTTGGGGTTAGTGAGTTGAGTATTGATTTGAACCGTGTAAAAATAGGTCATATATAGAAAATTTGAGGCTCTTCGTGGCTTCTTTTATACTACTACTATCAGAAATGGAATTAGGAGTGCCTCTATCATATATACGCATGTGATGTGATGTGATGTTGTGTGACTGGAACTCATTCCCTTCAGTTTAGTGCTTCTTCTTGAGGTAAAATTGTTTTCCTGTCCATGATAATTGATGTCTAAATTTATGTATTATCCTTGGACTAGTACTGCGAATGTTTGTGTTTCTCATTGATGAGCAATTATATCACCTACTATAATAAATTAATAGTAACATTCTTCATTGATAATACAAGATATCGAGTTATCGGAAGGGGTCTGTGGAGTTTGGACTTCAATTTGTGTATCTCCATATTTATGTCTTCTGTAAGAAAATTTGACCAGTATGATCATGTGTTGCCCTGATCTTATATTTCCTCGAGCATGTGTATTTCCTTAAATTTTCTGTATTGTTTTGTATGTATATACCAAGATTCTTAGACTTTTGTCGTTCACCATGCAAATTATCAAACATTTGGATCTTTAAATGTGTTGCTCAACGTGCATTTGATTTTGTTTCTCTATGTTTTTATATGTAAGATAAACTGTAATTTAAATAACATTGCCTTTATTTTCATACTTTATATTGCATGTAAAACCAAGTAAGTTCCTTGCAGGAGGGAAGAAACTTGTGTTTATGTAGAATACTGTTTAATCTCTTATCTCTCTCTGAAAGAAAATATCTTTATCTTTCTTGACAGATCCTGTCTCACAAACAAATGGATTTATTTTTGTCCGGATACTAGGTGGTTTTCATGAGATCAGGAATTCGGTAAGGGTGGTTCTAAGTTTTAAGGTTTTGAAACGTGCTATATTTAAATCATACTGAACTGAACCTGTAGCATTATCTTGTTTTTTCAGATATCTGATGTTGTTGTGGTTGCTCGTCTTCTCAATGCTACATTAGCTATGCCTGAGATCCAATCAACAACCAGCAGCAAGGGAATAAGGTTACTATTCTTCCATGAAATTACAGAAGCTTAAATTTAACTCAATCTAATGTTGATCTAAATTATGTGTTTAAACTATTTCACTATTTTTTTGTATAATTATTTTTATCCAGCTCTCAGTTCAAGAGTTTTGCATACCTATATAATGAAGAGCAATTTGTCCTATCATTAGCAAAAGACGTCACTGTTGTGAGAACTCTTCCAAAAGACCTAAAAGGTGCAAGGAGAAAGAAAGAGATTCCTGTTTTTAGAGTTCCATATTCAGCATCACCTTTTTATTATTTTCATCATGTTCTCCCTGTATTAAAGTCACATTCGGTGGTTGAACTAGTTGTTTCTGAAGGTGGATGCTTGAAGGTAAAGGCAGCTGTTGCTTAACCTATCCATGATCTGTTTTCATCTAAATTTTCCTTCCATTGTTCAAATTCAAAGGTTTATTATAGATGTGGGTTATTATTTGAGGAACTTTCTTTTATTACTTTCCTGGGATTGATATTCTTAATTTCTAAATTGGGGTTTTGCCTGTCATGAGCTTATTTTGGAACGATTATGTTAGTGTTTTGTCACATTGAGTGACATAAACCATTCATGCTGCTATCCTTCTCAATCTTCTGTCTTTAGTTCTTCGGCTTGCTGTTGCACTACACCACGCAAGCTGTTAGTTTAAATGGTTCTTGTGGTGCCTTTATTAAAAGTACCTACAAGTGATTGTTTCTCTTTGCTTCCCCTCCCTTCTTAGGCCACTCTCCCTCCAGATTTTGAAGAATATCAAAGGTTGAGATGTAGAGTATCTTTTCATGCTCTGAAGTTTCGACAAGAAGTCCAGGAACTTTCTGCTAAGATTTTGCAGAGGCAAGTTCACTCTCTCCTCTCATATAAGGTTGTTCTTCTCATTCATACTCTTTCTCTCCTGTTGGCTTATGTATAGTTTCATTATATGATTGTAGGTTACGAGCTCCTGGCCGTCCATTCATTGCATTTGACCCTGGCATGACTAGAGAATCTTTAGCGTATCATGGTTGTGCAGAACTGTTCCAGGTATATGATCAATCTGTGATAACTGTCTCTTAAACTTCCTCATCTCTTCATATTTGAGCTATGATGGTTTTTTTGCCAGGATGTACATACTGAACTTATTCAACACAAACGGTCTTGGATGATTAAACGTGGCATTGTCAAGGGGAAGCTTTCAATCAACTCAGCCGAAGAAAGACTAAAAGGCTCCTGTCCTTTAATGCCTGAGGAGGTAAGATTTTCTTTTTCAGTTTTTTATAGTCAAATTGTTCATCAACAATGAATTTGGTTGGATACTCTCTCCAAAGATTGGTCATCTACATTTATTGCAGATTTATACTAATGCCATGTGTTTTGAGAAAGATAACTACCCTGGTTGATTATACGATCTACCATTATGATCTCTTGCAGATTGGTACTCTTCTGCGTGCATATGGATACTCAAGGGATGCGATTATATATGTATCTGGGGGAGAAGTCTTTGGTGGTCAAAGGACGTTGATCCCTCTTCATGCTATGTTTGAAAATGTTATTGATAGAACTTCTCTAAGCACTCCTTGGGAGATGATTAGGCTCTATGGGAAAGAGGTGAATCTTGTTAATACTCCTGGACCACCTCCTTTCACTGAAGAAGTAACAAAGCGTGCAGCTTGGAAAAATGCCGGTCCACGTCCTCGCCCACTTCCTCCACCTCCAGCAAGGCCAAAATCATACAACATAGAAGGTTGGTGGGGTTGGGTTGCTGAGAGTGATAATGAGCCTGATAGTACAGTTATGGAACTGAGGACCAATGCCCATAAATTACTATGGGAGGCTATTGATTATGTGATTTGTGTTGAAGCTGATGTATTCATCCCTGGATTTGACCTTGACGGGAAGGGGCATCCAAATTTTGCTAGCTTGGTGATGGGGCACAGGCTATATCAGTCAGCATCATCAAAGACATTTAGACCTGACAGGTAAATACCTCTATATTCAATGTATGTAAATGCAATTTTTGCTTTAAAGTTCCAAGTCTTTTATATTGAAACCTATTAACTAAAAGATAACACATAAGGTTGTTGATGTTTCCAAAGCCTTAATATAACGTTTCTTGTCAATTGTGCCATTAAAAATCCAAGGCAACTGAAAGCAATGTATTAGAGCAACATGATTAGGAAAAGTTTCTAAAGTCTTATGTAAAAACAGAAGCTCCATTAATGGCATTTAAAGTTGAAGATGGGCAGTTTTGATACTTTGTAATCATACATACATTGATGCAGAAAGGAAGCTGCTAAACTTTTAGATGAGATTCGGCAGCACATGCATCATGCAAACCGTACATGGTTAGAATCAGTTCGCAGGCATTTGACAAAAACATTACTTGATGGAATTAGAGAAGCATCAAATAAATCAAAACTGCAATCCTTTCTCTCTCATCCAGTGCCTGAATGCTCCTGTTCACGCCGTGACTCCTTTGAAGTATCAAAGAACTCTTCTAGCCCTTCAACTTCCCAATTATGGAAAGCTCTTGGTGTTGATCGCCGGTGTCCTGCATGGATGGACAGCGGTCCAGTTTCGGTACCGAAGGATAAGGAAAATGAAGAGGATGTGGATGAGGATGATTCTGTATCCGAGTTATTCTTCAGACAAAGTGCTGAAAATCATGAGGGTGATGCAGAAGTGAACACCAAAGAAGATAATCAATTTGAGGATCAAGAAGATGAGGGTGGGGATAGGTGACCTCAAGCTCATGTGTTGCTGGTTCATCTGACAATAAATGATGGATTTCCATTCTTCAGATTCATGTACATAATCAATTGCTGCTTCCAAGTGTTGCTTACTGGATTCAGTTTTGGGTGAGAGAAGCACTAAAAGCCGCCTAAATATGGCTCTGAAACTCTGATTCAGAAAACATGTTCGCTGAGAATCATCCCATGACATTAGTGATTTTTCTCTTTGGCTCAAGTTCTCAAATATATAGGCTAATTTTGTTGACGACATGTCAGTTTTGTTGTAACATTGCATGATCTTGTTAATTAATATTTGGTTCAAGTGCAGTTTGAATTCTTTGCTACTAGAACTTCCTGCTTATCTTTGCTGCACATACTCAGACTGTACTTATTTAACTCATTTTTATACCTGGTGAGAGAAGTAAATCATCACCCATTTTATTTATTGAATGAATAGAACTATAAGATATGACTAGTGCTATACATTTTCTCCCAACTTTTCTTTCAAGTAAATCTCTACCCTGGCCCATAAGATTGTAGCCATTATTTACTTCTAATTTCTTTTTGTTTTACAAAAGGTTTTTTATTCTCAGTCATTGAAACGGTTTTTTACTATATTTTTTCATTGGAATTATGGATTAAAGTATAAGAAACTTACAATGTTTTGTGAAGTCAGGAACTGATATGGAGAAGTGTGCAAAATCAGATAATAAAATGAATGACATATATAAACTAAGAACTAAAAGACGGCTTGGTATTCTTTGATGCATGGACGTTGAAACCGCCTATTATGGTAAGCATCAATTTATTACAGTGTGGTCCAAGGAAACTTATGCCTTCCATATGAACCAGCGCCTCATTGAAAATAGCAGAACGTGAGTTTATTGGCTAGCTCAATCTAGTTGTGGCAAACTTCAAGTTGGCATTGCGCTATGACAAACTTTAATGCAACAAACCATACTACTTTTACATTTCGGATTATTTTTGGAGTGCCTTACTTTTTTGGGATGCTGGAAGAAATATACAATTGCTTTTCATGGACCTTTCTATTGCAATGGAATGACCCTAATAACTTTTCCAATTCTTTCCACTTTCTTTAGGGTATTAACTGGAGCGTAATAAAAAAATCTTAGATTACACGTTTTGAAAGTTTTTCAAAAAATTCGAATTTAGAAGAAACCTAAGATAAATAATCTAGAATTAGTATTTAAACATTTTGGATTGTAGATTTTGTAACTGACTTAAAGTATTTATCATTAAAGAATACATTTCTGGAAAAATTTAAGAACTATTATAGAAAGTTCTCTCCCGAATTATAAACAACCTTACTTTATGAATGCTGCTAGTTTTTAGCAAATATTGCAAAAACTTCTCCATGAGCCGGTGCAAAATTGTATACTTTATAAAAGTGAGTTGGGTAATATCAGTATTTTATCATATTATGGATATCCGTTTTCTGTAAAGGATTCTGAATTTTTCAATATTCTGCTGTAATGAGTAATGAGAAATTGCAGGAAACAATTACAGGGGTGAAATAAAGTAATTGTCTAATAAATGTTCCCCAGTTGGTTGTGGGATCTCATGCAGATACTTTTGTGGTCCATGAATGCTTTCCTGACAAGGATATTTGCCGACATTATACCCATCCACTGTTTTCTCTTGCTTGCAACAGGATTTGACGCATTGAACTTGCATGATAAGATCATCTTCAATGATGAATTTGCTTGCAAAGAATGACTAACTTACGCAATATTATTTAACAAATTCTTTTATGGGAGTAAAGGAAGTAATTGGCAAACAGAATATTGATAAATGATTATCAACTTCATGGCTTATTACCAGAACATTCTTTTCTTTAGGCAACACTACTTGAATAAGTTCTGGATACAAGTCATTTACGTGAAGTAATCTCATTATTAACAAAATTTTGATGTGACTTGTAAAACATAAGATAATTCTCACACGTGTAAACTCTCATCCAGATTGGCAATCCAATGAACTTGGCCTACAAGAATTAGCAGCATTACTACTAAAAGTTATGTATTAAAGAAATGTCAAAACCATGAATGTATGACACTGAAGGCGATAAAATGGAAAATTAGTGGAAGCACAAGCATATGTAACATTTTATTTCTGAATGTCTTGGTACCAAAACCAGTATCGTGAAATATACATTTTAGCTGGCTCTAACCAGCATGGCAAAAATGAACTGATCCACCCAATCCCTCTTTTACTCTCATCCGAAGACAAAAATTAATGAAACTCGTGACAAAATAAGTATGTGAGGGACCTCTAGCTTGCTTCTTGTCTGAGCCTCTTCGAACTTTGTTCGGATTCAATATTGCAGTAGTCAACTCCGGAACGTGATATTGCTGGGTTGCTCACAAATTGATTTTCATCACCCTGAATGAATAAATAAAATATGTTATTAACTTTAGAATTTGATTGGAATGCACTACAACAGTGACAATATTGATTTACTAGTTCCAAATTGTTTAGTTCAAGTATAAAGATAACGTTGGCAGCAATTTCTTCTTGATCGTTCTTTCTAATGAATAATACTGTCATAGGGTAATTCTATGTCAAAAGGGTAATAACAATGCTGCGAAGTATCTTCAAAAAATAATTCAATTGAATCCGAGTCAGAACAAACTTGGTGCTAAGAACATGGACCATAAACGAACCTTTGAACTATATGCAGAGGGGACCAGCCCAGTATTTGCTCGTCTACCAACATCAATTTGAACCGAGAGATTAGTCTGGGACATATCTACCCCCGAAGACTGCAGCACTTGCGTGAGAGTATCTAAAATTCTGTTAAAACACAAAAATTGGATCAACAGTGACATAAATGACAGATAATTGACTCAAGTGCTAAAGAATTAATGTCCCCTAAAAGGTGCAGTTGCATATTAAGCAGGCGAGGAAGAAAGCAATGTCAAATGCAACAAGTTTGTGGGAACCGAAAAAATTTTCGTGCCAAATTTCCTCCCCTTTTTTTGTGGACAGATTCCCACGCTCAAATGTAAGTACAACGAATTTCCAACAATTTACTTTTGAAAAGATGAATTCATTCACTTTAATACAAAATTTTGACAAGATTTAAATTGATAATAGTAATTTCAAACAACAAAGTAAAGTAAGGTCGAAAAAGAAGACAAAGGAGATTCCGGATTTCATGTGAAAATGAATTTGTATTTTCTCGAAGAGTAACAGAGAACAATCAAGTATATAGCTAATGGATCTGATACAAGCTTAACAGAATACAAGAGAGCTCTAACTGCCTGTAACAAACATATAACTACCAGTAATGAACCTCCAGCTACTAGTAACAGCCTTAACAAGTTAGTTGGGAAGTTAAGAATATTGTACTTATAAGCTACTGTTATACAGAAAAAGAAACAAAATTGTCTTCTGTTAGGCAGCAGGGTCAGCAGGTTCAGGGAAAGATTTGGAAGGTGTATTGTGTATTATAGGAGTAAATTAAATAAATAGAGAGTAGGGCAGTTAAGGTTGTTAGGCGGGGGATGTTTGTTAGTATTGGAGGTTGGTCTATATATTAAGACCAACCTTTGGGGTTTCGGGATTATGAGATGTTTTTGTTGTAGTTTGATAGGCATTATACCTGTGTTAAAGGAAGAATTTTCCTTTGGGAGTGTTGTGTTTTCTCTGTTCTACAGACTCTAATAAAAATAAATTTCAGTGAATTCGTGCTTTGTTTTTTCCTTTTGAGTGTTTTTGTGGTGTTTTGTGAGTTAGTGACCTAACAAATTGATCAAACCTGCCGGATCCATTTGGGAGCGTTTAGGGAGTTGAGGAATGAAGCATAGGGCGAGTTCTCTCGATAAATGGCCAGCGACCATGGACGTATCATTGCAGATTTGAGAACGGACATGGCTGCAGTAAAAGAAAGCCTCTTGGATATCAAAGAAATGCTGCGGGACATCAAGAAAAGTGACAAGATGTTTGAAGGAGGGAAAGATTCAGTTGCTGATATGAAGGTTGAAACAACTGATATGAAAGAAAGTTTCTTGGTCATCAAAGAAATCATATCAAGATAAGTAACAAGATATTTGAAGGTGAGAAAAATTCGGTGAAAGAAGAAGAAAAGAAAGAGGTTGATCAGTACACGGTAACAAATTTGATGGGGAGGAAGAGGAGGACCTAGAACATGGTCTAAAAGGGTGGAACTCCCTATTTTTGGAGGAATGGAAGGTGTATTATAGGAGGAAATTAAATAGAGAGTAGGGCAATTAAGGTTGTTAGGCAGGAGATGTTTGTTAGTGTTGGAGGTTGGTCTATATATTAAGACCAACCTTGAGGGTTTGGGGATTATGTGATGTTTTTGTTGTAGTTTGACGGGCATTATACCTGTATGAAAGGAAGAGTTTTCCTTTGGGAGTGCTGTGTTTTTTCTGTTTCACAGACTCTAATAAAAATACATTTCATTGAATTGTGCTTTGTTTTTTCCCTTGTGTGTTTTTGGTATTTTGTAAGTTAGTGACCTAACATCTTCTGCTGAGTAACTATACTCAAATAAAGAACAAAGAAATCCTAATTGGTTCTAAGAGCATAATTCAATGCCATGGAGAACAGCACACATGAAAGGATTTATCACAGATGTGACTGACAAAATAGCTTAGTCATATGATACTTTGAGCTCTAAATGGTACATATATAGATAGATCCCATTCTTCTCACTATCATATAAGTTACTCCCCTTTGAATCATGTATCACACTCCATCATCCTGCAGTCTCCCACTTGATACCTCTCACCCAACCCAAGTAAAAAGGTTTTAAACCTATGTTAATTGGGGTAAAAATGAAGACTAACTTGACCTGGCCCTATCCTATTTTGTTTTCTAAAAATATACGCAGTCACTACTTTTGCTGAAAGCTGACTTAATTGCAGACATCCTGTCCATCTTAATTTGTTTTGAGAACAAAAATAATGTCCCTTGATAAATTAGAAATAGGAAGAGCAATATTTTGTATAAACTTATGCGTATGAATTTCCATGTATCATAAGTATATAGGGAGAGGTTTGAATAGAGTGTGGCAGGTGGTGGGATACAATTCCCAATTTTATTAATTATGAATTATTCACGGATAGGTTTAATCCACATATAGGAGAGAGAATAATAGGTGCAATAACAGAAAAATGTTCAATGTTGATCAAACGCAAGATAGGGAAGCAATAGATTTTATACAACTCGCATTTTGACTTAAAGCAATTCACTATAATTTTGTTCCTTTTTTTTTATATTTCTAAGAAAAGGACGGAATGGTCATGCTCATGCTGCCCACACACTGTTAGGACTTCACAAGAGATTCCAACCCAAAAGACTAGTCCATTAGATGGGAGAACTTCTAGGCTTAAATACCACATCAAATAGTTCATCATAGTGGGACTCCTAACACACACTGCTCACCCTTTCTAATTATAGTTTCAAGCAAATAATTAACACAAGATTGATGAAGATAAACTACTGTTGAACTTATACAAGAAACTCACCCCTGAGAATAGGCACTAGAAATGCTATCTGATCCAGATTCAATCACTAGCTCCTCCTGTTCCTTCATTGTACTATCATGTGGAAGAATATAGTTGCCCTTGTTCGATTTATCAAGCCATAATTGTGGCTGGGTATGGGAATGCATGTCAACGTTAGAAACAGATTCCTGAAGATGTTGGGTTGTCATACCACTGCTAACAACTGGATCAAACATGTCCAATCGCATTTGCATGGTCAAGGGAACTGCTTCTGCAGATGAACCAGGGATGTGGCCCTTCTGAACACTCATCATCGAGAAATCAGACTCCATAGGGTTCGGTATATTTCCGGGAAACAATGGAGAGGCACTGTTATTTTTGTCATCAACAGACCCATTTTGTGTAGTTTGAGAAGGATCTGCAGTATTTTCTGCAGGCCCGTGATGATTTCTCTGAAAAAACCAGATGAAAACAATAAACTTTAGATAAAAAGTCACTGTCACTATTTCAAGGCAGTAAGCCACAACCAACCATTGTGACAAATAGTTCACTGAAGTTGCCACAATGTCATCCCTGAACTATTCAAATATGCATAGTGGGCTACTTGCTCTAGAAGAAAAAGGATATTGTAAATTAAAAAGAAAACTCTACAAGGAGACGTATGAATTCAGAGAAACAACCTAAAGTAGTGAAATCCTAAGCATGAAAGGAACTTAAACTATTTTATAAGAAATCTTATGCAGTTGGCACCATGAGTACATGACATATGACCAGTTACATTGGTGTGGCCAAAATCATGTTGGTGACCCTACTTAGGGAAATAAGGCTTTGTAGTCATTGTTGTTTCTTTTTGCAGTCTGTATAAAATGAATCCTTATACAATCAGAGAATTGCAAGTCTCACAATCACAATGTCGTGCAATTGTGTAGGTTCAGAGTCCAATTAGACTGCCATTACAAGATCCAATTTTAGATAATAGGTGGAACCAAATCACTCAGGAAAGCTTTTGCCATGCATTTCGCAACACACACACGGAAAAATATTTACATTACACCATTCCATATAACTTTACCCATGGAATTAATTTCGTTGGCTCCTGACTCCATCCTTCGTAAGACTGCTCATAAATTTGTAATTTTTCCTGTAGGAACTGAATATACTCTATAACCTGAAGAAAAAAACAAAATTCTAATTTAGCTTACAAGAGCAAAATTATCCATTTAGATGTACCAGAAACAAAAAGTTAAATGTCGAATGAAGCACCTCCAACAAGAAGGATGCCTTGTCTCTTTTTTGATCATTTTGAGGTATGAGATCTCTCAGAACTTGAAACCTGCCACACAAACATAATTTTTTTTAAGCAACCGAACATTGCCAAACAATAAATACTAATACAGAATCACATCATACTTCCACTCAAAATCTATACACACATTAACTCAATGATGATCTTTTCATTCAAAGCTCACCTCTCGTTAATCTTGCTCCTTCTACGTTGCTCAGTCTCTGAATGCTTGGAACGATGCGTATTCATCCTCTTCCCCGTGCTGGGTTCGTCCACCTTCACTGCCAAATCACAAAAAACGTAATAAATAATTATGTTCAAAATTGAAAATTGAATTGGAGAATGCTATGGAAGAGGTAAAAAGATAAGAACTTTGAGACCCCCATCAAGGAATAAATCGATAAACCCTGTGGGGTGTTGCACAGCCAAACCACATAGAGAGATAGAGAGAGAGAGAGACCTTTGTTGAGAGGGGTAGAGGTGTTTGCAGTTAGGAATTCTTCTTCTTCATCATCGTCCTCCAATTCATCTTGATGCCCTTTTGCAGACCTAGCCATTAGTTTGGTCCAAATGGAAAATTTTTGCCGAGAAAATTCGAAGAGAAAGAAAGTGGTATGAGAAGTGTAATGTGTAGAACCAAACAAGTAGCAGTGTAATGAGGGCACCACTAGTTTTAACTGAATCGATACCTAATCTAACCAAAATTTTCTGATTAATTTCATTAGGAACACAACACATGAATTTGATGTAATTAATCAACATTAAATCTGAATTACTATAAAATTATGTTACATAAAAGTTTCCGTTAGTTTAGCTTTTGATCAGTTGTACTATATATATATAAAGAAATAAATTAAGTTATTTTTCATGCTTGACCTTAATTTAATATTTAAATGCGAATTGTTTAATTGAATCATATGAGAAAAATAAATAGGTCTAACATTGGTTCTTAGAGTTATTTAATTTCAACTACATAAATGATAACACCCATTACAAAATAAAATTATTCTCTCAAAACAAAAAGTATTTCTTTATTTCTTTTAAACTGTAGATTCTAGTGAACATTTAAAAACTGAATTTTGTAGGCATTAATAATTAAAATAATCATAGATTTAGAAATGGACGACTTTAAGACTTTTGGTCTTAACTTCAAATTTTAAGACTTTCTAGCACGCATCTATCTTTATTTTACTTTATATAGTTTGTCGTTTTATATTGTTATGCAATTCACTTGTTTCCTAATTTATCTATTTTCTAATGCAAAAGGGGTGTGTGTGTAATTTTTCATCTTTAATCATTTATATTATAAATGTGAATATTCTATAGAACTACTTTTTCAAAAGACGCAATTGTATAAAATAGAATGATAAACAATATATATATATATATATATATATATATATATATATATTTTATATATATATATATATATATATATATATATATGTATATGTATTTTATATAAATTTATGTATTATTAACACATATTTGAAAAAATAAAAGTAAAAACTAATCTCTCTAATCGTGTCCAAAAATACATATTTTCTTTCTTTATTTTAATTGATGTATTCATATATTTTTTTTTATAATGTTGATATTATATTATTACATTTTGTATAATTGGACTATTACGAAGCTATGTGCGTAATTTGAAATATTTCTTTTATTAATATCTTATTCTATTTAAAAATGATATAACTACATATCTATACATATATAAAAAAATAATTCTCTTAAAAATTATATATATATATATATATATATATATATATATATATATATTTTTTATTTTATTTCAACAAATATTAAAAAAATCCTCAATAGATTTGGAGGCAGAGGCAATATTTATTTTCCTCACGCCTACGAGACACTTAAAATCAGCATAACTTTATCTACTTGTATACACGTATATGAATAACATTTTTTATTAAATTTTATTTAGAAAAAATATTGTATAAACATTTTAAAATTTTGGTTGATAAATTAAAATTAATATATATCAAAATAATTATAGAAAATTTATCATATTAGTTTGTTTAAAATATGGTTTTTTATTTTACATATAAAGTAGTTTTAGTTGAACTGCCTATTCCTATAAAATTTATGATATCATGCATACTTATTTTTGTGAAGCACTGCGTTAATTATGAAATTATTTGACTGAGAGAACATAAAATGAAAGGACAAGTATACTTAAAAGTGATGATATATGAATATTTAGGTACAGAGATATTTATTATTGTTTTTTTCTATCATATTGTCTCATTTATTACACTTGCATTTTTTTATTCTTTTTCTGTGAAGTTGTGATCTAAATAGTAGATGTCCATAAATTATTTTCCAGTACTTAAGGTACAAGTAAGGTAAGTCAAAACGGAATACCAAAAACTAACATTGGGACAATCACATGACATTAGCATATGTTAAAATCATATTAGGTTTATGCTGTATTTTAGAATGCTGAAATTAACAATAGCATTCAATTCATTAAATTTTACTATTCCAAACTTTTAAAGTTGTTTTAATTGTTGCTAATATTATTTATAAATAGACATCTAAAATTTTATATTTTTTTCAAATAGACATTTAGAACTTTAATTTATTATATATTAAAATTTAATACATTTTTTTTATAATTTCAAGGCAAAGAGAGAGATGAATATGAGATGAAAGGTTACTACGAAAATAACATTATTTATTGTGTATATATGATTTTTTTTCTAGAACCCAAATAAGTAAATTACATAACCTCACATGGAAAAAAATATTTATTTGTCCATTTTCATTATTTTACAAAACAAAACAAACAAGCCAAACCAGTAAATATAACTAAGAATGGAAAATAAATGATGTTGCTGAGGCAATAGAATCAAATTTCTATAGAAATTTAATCAAATTCCACTAAAAGGAGTTTAAAAGTTTTACTTGGAATATTATCTCCATTTAAATTTGAAGTAATTTTTAAATAAAAAAGTCAATTTAAATGTTTGGTTTCACGTTATAGTTAAACGTAGATATACGCTGCATATTAGTCAAACCTATTTTGAATAATTTTAAATTTTCGCATATAAAATGTGAATTCGAAACTCTAAATAAGAACGAACATCTCACTAAATATTTTTTAACAGTAAATAATTAATTTGTTCTTTAAATACTAAGACATTATTAACTTAATTATTGAAAAAACAAAACTATTTATTTTAAATACATGTAATTATGTTTTATTGAGTTTTGTAGGATTATTTTATCATTAACATAGAATTTTGATGACTAACATGGTAGTAAATAAAGGATTATTATATTATTAAGCTATAATACTAGAAATTAATTTTATTTTTTACTCATAATTAGCAACATTCATCCAAATTTCTTCTAATTATCTTTCAATATGTTACGGTCATATTGTATATTAAAGTGAAGTGATTATTAGCTTGCAAAATTAAAGTTAATCATGTCCATGAGAAGCAGACAAGTAATATGATGGAACATATTTTTCTTTAAGGAAAACATGATATTAAGCAAATTACTTAATTACTGACAAATTGAATAAAGGTATAAAAAAATAGTATATTCTTGAAAAGTGCCTTTTCCTAGAAATTCTAAGCCTTTTTTGGATCACTAACTCATAAACACTGTCCTCCAGGCACCAATATTGATTATAGCATTTGTTTAACTTTAGGGATCTGTGAATAGTGGTTTAAATAAAACAGAATGACATGTCTCCTTGGTTTGATTAAGATATGAGGCACTAATTGAGGATCATAATCATTACTTAAACATTAAACATCCAGTTATTACTGTTACAATATAAAAGTGGAGTTGCAATTACAACAATACCCTTCTCATCCCACCAAAACCAATAACCTCAGCACTTCAAAGGAAAAGTAGCTATTGAAGTAACCAACTGTGATTAATGAAAGTTAACACAGTCACTATATATATTAAATTTTTCCTTGTTTCACATTCATAATCATAATAATTTTTTTTTGAAACAAAATCATATTTATTGTAATTACTCAGAAAAGCTGTTCATCTTTTGCTTGCCTACACTTCTAAACTGGTTGTTCTTTCTGTCACATATGTGAATATAACCTTAGAGGATAACACGTATACAGTTTTGTAAACAATCATGGTTCATCCTTGTTCTTTCTGTAATGATCCAGAAAAATCTCATGATACTAATCATGAATTGGGAACCAAATCAATCGATGACACGCATGCCAGTCATTATTAGAAAAAAAAATGAATGTATTTTATGTTATTAAAAGATTAAATACATTTAATTTGATTGTTTTTTATTTAATAAAGTATCAGGGAATCAGTAAGAAGATATAGTAAGAAAATTTGTCATTATTCATATGGTAAAGAACTATCTATGGAAATGCTACAGAGGAACTAAAGTCCTCTATCTATTCCAGTTCTCTGCATTGAGAAGGATGTTACGCCACTTCGCCATCCCTTTATACAAGAAGCCTAAAACAAGAATTTTTTTTTTTTATTATTTGGCAGTTCCTTTAGTTCATGTGGAGCCTATTTCATGTACAGAATAGTTAATAACAATTAGCTTTGCCTTGTGAGCTGTGATCAAAATGGTTCATCTAGCAATTGCAAACATTCCTGAGGGTTGGCATAAAAGTAGTCTTCTTCTTTGGGCTTGTCAGGAATGATAACTCTTCTTCTAGGATTTCCCATACGATTGGCATGAACTTCTTTCACAGCACTGGAAAACTCATTCCAACTCAACAACCCGTTGTAGTATTGGTCTATTAGGTCTACCAGAAGCCTTCTATCCAGTAGTACAGTTTTCTTGAATCCTAGAAATCTGAAGAGAACCAAGCATGACTCCAGATAATTAGCCACAATAACTTAGATCTCATCATTACACATGATATCATATAACTTAATGAAAAATCTAAATAAAAAAGAGCAAATAGTATTCACCGATTATCAGTGTTTACAATGTGAATCAATAACAAATTGTCATGAATGGTAAGTTTATTGACTTCAACATTAATCATCTTAAGAGTCACACCAATGTCAATTAAATCACAGATTATCATAGATGACAAGTTTGTTGATTTTAACAATAACCACCTTAAAAGTCATATCAATCATGATGTCTTATTGATTAACAGTGTAATTTGTGAAGTAACTAGCGTTTGCAGAAGAGGTTCATTATAATAGTAACAGGTTGTGTCAAAAGTGCAGCTAATTCTGCGAACTCTTCCATCATTGTACATATAAGAAAAGAGTGAATGAAATGAAAACAATTCTTCACTTCATCAAAGGATCAGATCACTAAGTAGATAACAGAATTTAAAAAGACACTAATACCTGCGATGGCCTTCCACAACTCTAGCCATGTTTCCGTCATATGTTGGAATAAATATATCACTTTCTAAAGCAACAAGATAATCCACTGCAGCCATTTGTGAGGAGTGATTTTGGAAATACATCAACTCTGAAGGTTCCAGCAAAGTTTCTTTCCTTACCTATTTTAGAGTTAGAGAAAATGTTAGTGCTACGAATTTGCATAAATAGAGCATATATTATTTGCTTCTCTCTACTCACCAGATTAGGAAAATCTCCTAGTAAACTTTCCATCCTTTTCTCTCCACCATATATTTCTCCAGCAGCTACATAAATTTGAACATTGTGATCTATTCCAAGTGCTGTCAATACCAGGGAAGTTTCCTCGGGTGTTAAAGGGCATAGACCCTCTTTCCTCTTAAGCTCAGAATTGATAACTTTCTCCTTCCAGCCAGGATATGCATATCTAAGAAATACAATTTGCCAAAATTACATTCAAAGGTAAAAAGTGGAAACAAAATGTATGTTGCAACTCATTAATGTATGATTCAGTTTACCTCATTCTTGTTAGTTCTTCCTCCTCTTTGCTGTCACAACCATGAGCACAACCAGAGAAGGCCAGCATGTCCATCTCATATCTAAGATGAAGTGCCACGAAAGGTCCCTTTTCCCTCAAAACCTTGACTATCCTTCTGCCAAGTTCTTCTATCTGAGAAGTAAACCTCAGGGCATTGAAGTTTACTCTGCACCGTATCTTTTGAATCTCAGCAGGTAGTCCATTGTTTGCAAGTCTTGCATCTGTTCTATTTAGGTGAACGACCTTGTGTTTCAGCAGCAGAGGAAGGACCTATTTAAGTAGTTAAGGACAATTAGTTGCTAACTCACAATAAAGTGCCAAGTCAAAATCTGATATGTGCAGAGATAATTTGAACCAAGCAGACACCTGGTTTTCATAGTATGATATATTAGACCAGCTAATGGGTGGCATTGAGTAGGATAGTCCTTTTTCAACTCTTATCTTGACCCTAGGTGGTAGGTGCTTTAGTATCCTAACCTCATCTCTCAAGGAGGTAATGAAATGATCTACATCAAATATATCTTCGAAGTCACTGCCACATCAAGGGAACAGAATGTCAATGAAGCGAAGACATTTCAATCATAATAGTCCAAAAAGTAGGCTTTTCAAAAATTGAAATTATGCCAAAAAGAATGATCTTCAAACCTTGAATCAGCCCAGAAAGAGGCCTTGTCCAGCTCTGGAACTATGAGAGTGACATTTAAGTGTCTGGCAATAGCGACCATGTCACATATCTGCAGGAAAACAATGTGAGTATAAAGACTTCAAAATAAATTAATCATACTTTCAATGCTAATTGTGATGCTGATTGGAGTGAAGATACAAAGAAAGAACTTACTGCTGCTCGCATTTGGTTGAGTCCTCCATTGCATGAAACCAGAAGATAACCATTATTCCTATAAGTTCCTGGTGACAAAAATGATCAAATCCAGAAGAGACATGCATGAGAAATCATAAAATTTTAGCACAAAAGAAGAAAATTATAGGTGTGGGGGAAAGGGTAGCAGAAAATGAAATGAGAAAGAGTGCTGAAGAAAGAACATAAAACCAGCATCAAATCAGACAGACATGCAAATCATCATTCATATGACAATTTTTTGTTTTCTGGAATTCATAATACTCAGAAGAGCACTACAAATAATTATTCATAAGACAGGCTTAGAACTCACTTTTGGGTGCGAGCAAAACCTTGGCTGGAGCCAAATCCTTTTCTACAGCTGGGGTACTGAAACAATGAGGCATGCCCTTCAACAAACTTGGCCCCAACAATTCCCCTAGTGCAATCAGCTGAACAAGACTTGTCCAAAGTACCACAATTGTAATGGCCCTAGTCATCCACACCTTGATTCTAGGCCTTATAATGAAACTCTCATCCTTCTCAATTCTGTCTGCAGCCAAAACTTTGAGCTCCATCTTTATCCCCTCACTTTCACAGTAGTCCTTTTCTTTTGGCCATCTCAACACCATTGATTTTGGTATCATACTCTTACTTCAACTTAACTCTTCAAACCCTTATAAAACTCCTTGAACTGAGTGATACTTAATTAATGCTCAGAAACCAAGACTAAACTAGATAATGCCACTTCATCTCAGGGTCCTCAAACATAAAATAAATGCTAATAAAGCCAAGGCTAAGGTTATTCTAAGGCCAAATATTGTTATCCACCCACCCACCAGACAAGGTGATGCACTGCACTGACTCACATCAACTACACCTTGAAATGCCAAAACTTGAGCAACTACAACATCGGCAATGTGGCTTTCATATGACTGCATGAGCTTGAAGTGTCAAAGAATGAAGAAAAACCAATAAAAAATATGTGGGTTCCTATTGGAATTCCTTCAACCGGGTCTAATCTTGATGGGTATCTGAGAATGAGAGAGTACCGTTGAACACCAAACAAATAACAGAAACCAGAAAAGAAAAAAACACGATGAGAAAGTGTTCGGACTCACAAATATAAATTCGAAATGATAATCACGGGGAGAGATGACGTGGCACTGTGACATGGAACAAATGCTCCTTTGTGTATTTTCTGCTAATTTTTGTTTTATTATTCGTCTTTGTTTGAAAACATAATTTTTACTGTTCATTTTGATAAGGATATGACTTGTAGAATTAGTCATTCTTTCTGGTTAAAATTATTAATAAATTCAAAATTATACTTTTTTACAAGAAAGGTAATTTACATGCATAATTTAAACTAATTAAGAAAATAAAATATATTTTGAAGGTGAAAGTCTGATAAACATCTAAAATAGGGACTATCTTACCAAATACTAATCACAGTCACAGATATTAATATTTAATTTTTTATATATAAAATTTGATCTGGGAGAAATCATGGTCAATATATAGTATTTCACAATATTTTTCGCATTTAATAGCAAATCTATGCAAAAACAAAGGTTCTAATTTAGGAACAAAAACCTAACACCAGCACAGTTTTTGAATCTTTCTAGAAGCCACATAGTCCTCACAGAAAGCATTATTTTCTAAGAAATAACTGAAAAGCATAAAACAATAAGAAAAGTTTTTTTTACTGAAAACTGAATAAGCTTTTTAAAAGTAGAAAACAAAGTCAAAAGAATGGTAACATTTTATAGTTAAAAATTAAAATAAAACCAAAAAAAGTTTTCAAAGGCTCTTATTTTAAAGTTTAACTGCCACGTGAGTTACTGATAATAATTTTCATGTATTTGGAATCTCTCTACACTGTATATGTGATAGGATTCATCGTTATATACATTATTTAACGGAGGACCACCTCCTTGTCATTTATTACTCCCCAACGATAACTGCACAGTGACATGATGAGAAAACAAAGCAACCTAAAATGGAAAATGTTCAGAATTGAACCAAACAAAAGTTAAGGATATTCCAGCGAAGGATCTCAACATTTTTTTATGTTGGTTATCCATGGAGTGGTTTTTGTTAAGGTTGTTTCAGTGGTTTTTGTTAAGGTTATTTCTAAGTGTTGTGCTAAGAAGAGTTTAAAAATATTAAATAGTTGAAAAAGTGGAGGAGCTTTGTTGGGTGACACTCACATGCAGTTGATTGTGAAAGCAAAGTTGGGAATAGAGACGTTGTGTTTGCAAGTTGTGTGGCATACGTGATAAATTCCCGTGATCGAAAAGTAGCCTTTCTGCATAGCAAAAAACAGCATGTGACAATAGTTATTTTAAGTCACAGGCATATGGTGCAACACTTTTTTCTTTTGGTTTTATGCTGTTGTTTATGATGTTCAAGCTTAAAGACTTTGGTAATGTGGCTGTTTCTTCCTTATCTTTATCATTTCTACATATACCCCATAGGAATGGAAAATCACTAAAATGTCATTAAGTAAAAGTTAAAAGTCAAACACAGTTAATCTATTGTTCATATAACTATTTATAGATTACTCTATTGAAAGTACTTTTGAATAACTAAATCTGAAGACTCGTTTAGTATTCATGGTATATTTGTTTTATTTATTTATTTATTACTTCCAAAAGCAAAAGTCAATTAATTTGTGTAATCAGGATAAATATATAATGGTGGGTTTATTTTTTATTTTATTAAATTATTATTTTTATTTTATTTGTGTATCATAGATTTGGTGATTTTATTATTTAAGTATTTTCTTGTTTATCAATAATTTACCTTTGTTATGGTTAAGAAAACTATTATTAAAGACATCTATTTGGAAGTGCGCTATTGGAGAGTCTTCCGGACTGGATAGTTCAAAAATACAATAATTGTATTTTTTATTTTTACAAATTGTATGTTACATAATGTAAAGTTGTATAATCTGAAATTATGCGTATGATAGTTTTAAATTGTATGATTTGAGAGGAACACCACTTTACTATAATTTCTGATCAAACAATCCAAGAACTTTGATTAACCATTTTAGAATAGATGATCCAAAAGTGTGGATTTAAAGTTAGGAAAAATATATTCGAAATTTTTTTCTTTTTCGAAAATTTCAAAAATCGGAACGTCTTGTCAAAATAGAAGGAATGACAAAAGATGAAGAGGACACGAAGGTATGGATAGACGCGATGTGAATAATGAATGAGTATAATTTGATTTTTAATTTTTACTTTAAATATATTTTATTCATTTTTCATATGGGATGGAGAAAATGGGGAATGGAAGGGAAAATACTGGAGTTGAAAAAAACAAAGATACTGTGACTAATAACAGATTTCAATTGGATCAACCTATATAGACTTTGGGATCTTACAGTACCTAAAGTAAATATTTTAGTACTTTACGTGCAAATTGATTACTACTACATTTATTAATAATTATTGTTTTTGGAAAGCCTGAACGATTTGAACCATGTTATGATACTTGTCGAGTAGATTTTTATTATGCTGTATGTGCAAAACATTACTACCTTTGTCAATATTTTTCTTTTAAAATTGACTGTCCCAAATACACACACATAAATATATATATATATATATATATATATATATATATATATATATATATATATAATGAAATTTGAATTTGAGATTTTATTTAAGAAATTCATTTGAATAATTTTTTTAAAAAAATGTTAAACTATAAATAAGCGAAATTACAAAATACCTGCATATATCAAATTGTATTTTGTTCAATCTTATTACTAATTTCATAATTGGCGTTTTTCGTTTGCAATATTCTTGTTTCCGATTACAAATTAATGAACCAATAATCCCAAAGACAATTTTTAACTTTCTGATAAAGTGAAGATGAACATCAAGGTAGAAAACTAATCGTATCGTGAAAATTATGATTGAATTGAAGGACACGACAGCACTAGTATGTTAAGGTCGAAATCTCTTGTGTGAATTTGCAGGACAACGTGACTCCTCTCTTGAAGTTTACAGTTCGTTAAAAATGGCAACCACTCGTATTAGTAGTTACAGTTGTTTCAAAATTTATTTTAGAAAGTAGGTTTCATGATATTACTTGCTACCCAATGCATTTTAATTCATGCAGGGTGACAAGTAAATGCTTACTATCAAGTTAACAAATGTCTCTGATATTTAGAAATCATAATAAACGAGCTGTATGCAATATCCTTAAAACTACGTGCCATTTCTTAGGTTTATAAGTAATCATCAATTTGGGGGGAGACCGTATCCAGGTTATGTTGGCATAAATTAACTGTTCTTGGGAGTTCTGTGTCCTCTATAATGCGTAGTCGCAAAGGCAAGTTTAATCTGCTCGGGGGTTTATTGAATGAAGTATTGAAGAAAAATGTTTTTTTCCACGCTATCACAAACAATATCCGCCCTTGCATTTTCATCAGCTTCGTACGTTCAAAAGAACATAGTAGCCAAGCGTTTTACATTCCCTCAGAGTAGGAGCTGAGCTGTTAATATTTCACTATTACAAATGAAAAACACAAAATCTTCAGCTTTTCCCAGTATTAATTGCAGCCTGCACAAAATCTTCACACCGGGTGAACCCGCCAGACAACACCTCAGAAAGAACACCAACTATGTCAAAGGCCTCCTGCAGGTCCGTGGCAGAATTAATGTCATCAAGCCATGACAGCATCTCGTTGGGGAACCCTAGCAGTTCCTTTATATTTAAGAGTCGCTCTGTCATCACTACTTCCCATGATTCCAGGTTTCCATTTTCATCTTCCCCTTCTGTCGTAGATGAAGCCCCATCAGTCCTTGCAGGTGTTGCACTTGCTGATTTCTTGAACTTGAAGAAATGTTGTAACTGCTCAATTAAGCCTGTATAGACAAGCATTGGACGAATAATAGACAAAAGATCATCATTCTTCCCTGCTTCTGCTGTAGCACTTTGGCCCACGGTTCCAGATTCTACACCTTGTGGAGATGTAACAGATGGTGCACGAGAATGTGTGTGCTGCATGTATGCATGGTAAATTCCACGCTGCAGAAAAGCACGGCGATGCTGCAGCCAGGACTCATAAGACTCTGAGAGAAATGAGTTTACCATCATAAATTGGACAGTCTCTTCTGTGCCCAATGTAGGTTGAGTGCCAGATGGAGAAGAAGGTCTGGCATCTGACGAGGAAGAGGATATGTATGCTGATACTGCCCTGGCCATGTTGCGACGCTGAGAGGGGCTTCCTTGATCAAGTAGATGGCGTGCCATTTGGATCATAAATGGGAGGAAACGGGAATTACTTTCCCGTCCACCCCCTCGGCAATCTGCACTGAACGATGCTCCTGTTGCAAACCGAGCTAACATCTACAAAGATGGAAAAAAATCATGAACACCAGCTAGACAATAATCACTTGATTCAAGGAAGTACAAAGATAAATATAATTACAACCAAGAATTTGAGTTAAATGCAAACACATACATGCTGTTAAATGGCAAAAACAAGAAGCCGTGATCTATTTTACTAACCTTTTATTATTTTTTTTTATCATTACAATCTTAACCGTCAAACTCCCCACTCAGAAACAGGAAAAGAAAAAACACATTGCAGCTGAGTAACATACCAGAACAATGTCATAAGTCAGCAGGCGGAGCCTATTTCCATCAGCACGTCCAAGAGCATTCAGGTTGTCCCAATACTGGTCAACATGGCGAAGATACTGTGCCAGAGGAACAGATGGACCTCTGACTGGGAATAATGAATTACAGAGAGACTCGTTGTTTCTAAGTGTTGCCCCATCCCACTCTTTCTTTGGATTCCTCAAAGCAGCATCAGCTCTCTTGGCCTCTTGATGGCACTGGAAATGAATAATATTGAAGTAACTTACAGTAGTGTAAACACACTCTCCTCCACGAGCACTTCCTGAAGAACCAACACCTAGATTCACTCTCTTACTATAAGAGTAAGCACCCAATAAATCAGCAGGTCTTAAACTGTATCCTTCCCGGCATACCATGCACGCCAGCCCATCCTCCTCCTCCTGGACATCTTCTAAACCTTCAAGGACTGGCAGGGCAACAACAATGCGTTCACCTCCATCTGAAGAGGGTTCTTGACGCATTCCAAGCCCCTGTATCAGACATAAAGGATAATTCAAAAGGGAACAGGAAATCAGATTCCGATAAGAGTTTAAAGTAGAATATCTACAAAGCATGCTATATGAGTATCTACAAAGTAGAATATGCTACAAAACCAAACTTAGTTTTACCATTTCAAACACTATTGTCTTTACACTCAAGTGAGTAAATAAAGGTTTTAATAAAATACCTGAAGCAATTCCTCTCTCTTCCTTAAAGCCCGGCGCCTCATTTCATCCCTAGTTGCATGCCGCAGCTTACACACCTTCTCCTCTAAGAATCCATCTCCTTTGCCCTCCTTGTTAGATAGTGTGTCCAACAAATTTTCGGCCCTTACCCCAATTTCATTTACTACTGTAACTCCTTCCAAGGCATGCAACAAGGGCAAGATACCTTCTTCATCAATACACTTTTGAGTGAGCATATGCCCCATTGATAAACCCCTCAGCAAAGACAATATAAGAGGGACAGATGGCAGTGTTAAACCCTGTGTCCATTCAGCACTGTTCTTAAAACCAGCCTGCCCTGCATTGGCAAAATTGTCTTTCAAATATGTAATTGCAGTTTTAGTTATACCTTTCTCTAGGATAATGTCCTTTAATCTCTCTCCACAAGAACTTGTCTTGAGAGACTCTGAAACTCTAACAAAATTTTCCAGTGTGAATCTCTGCTTCGCAACTTGCTGAGCAATATTATCATCTTTTGGATTATTCAGATGTTGTTTCTGCAAATGGTCAAATGCACCCCAATCTTGCAAGTAAGGACTAAAATGCTCTATAAGAGCTTCCATTGCTGCAGGTTCACCATAGGTTAAGTAAGGTAATATTCGAGCAACCATCTCTGTGTTCCTCTGTTGTTTGTTTGATTTCTTAAGCCCCAATGGATGACATAATCTCTCCAAGAACATTAGAACTATCTTCTTGGCTTGTTCACCTGTCCCAGCTTCTTCACTAGTGACAGTAAGGGCACTTTGTGTGATGCTTATATTGTCACTTTCATTTGCTTCTAAGGTTAGACTTTCAACAATCAAAAGTATGCCTTCAGCTGGCTCCATAGCATCAACTGAGAAAGCTCGCCTTGCAGTCTCAAGAAGCAAACCTAAAGCTCCTAGCTTCAACAAGGCCCTTCTATTTTCTCTGATTTTGCAACAGTACATAAGAAGATTAAGAACTGCAACCAGTTGCTCCTGATTGGACTTGAAATCATCTCGCAAACGCTGTAATCAGGAAAATGTGAGAAAATTATATTATCAATGTTAAGGTTTCAAACTGCAGAATTAGACATTTTACAGAACATCAGCAACAATGCACGAGAAAATCTGGAAAATGAAAATGAGCATTCTACACAAACTGCAGTAGTTTTCATGTGATATACTTGCCTTGACCAACAAAACATCGCACTAATCATCAAAGCAACTTCTAAATGCGGCAGTCAAGTACTATGCACGGTTTTGTCCATGTGAATGAAGAAAAGAATAATACCCAAAGAAACCATTCTCGTTGAAAAATTATAATAAAGCAACAAAACTTCTTTAGAACTATACCATTCTCACTGAAAAGAACCATGATGTGTGTATTAGAGTAGTCTTATATGTAATAATGAGATAGGATTTCTTCTAATCTAAAATAAATCACCTTGTATTAGAGATTTAGTATTCTATTAAAACAAAATTAAACTTAGACTGTAAAATTAAATCAAAATAATGTGTCATATATACCTAGTTTGTTTTATCATTCCGGATAAAACATTCAATAATATTAGAATAAAAGAAAATAAGAGATTTTCTTTTCTCTATCTATATCTTTCTGTTACATTGTTTCTCTCCGTGGTTTGTTATTTCCGGCCGTCCCCTTTGGTGAATCTGTTTTGGGTGTTTTGCTCTTTTTGCTTTCAAGGGTAGCTTCTATAAAGGTTCCCTTTGTATACAAGATAGAAATGATAAAATATATATCACATCAGTTTCTCTAAGAAATAAATATAATCATATCTACATGTTAATACTGTTTTTCTTGTAATACTTCAACTTCTCTAGATGCTACAATGTTGTAAGTTAGTGTATTCAAAATAAGAGGCAGATTAAAAAAACTGTGAATATACAGTGTCCGACTTAGAAAGACTTGCCAGCAGATAGCATATGAACTTAAGAAGCACTCACAAACGTCACAATTCACTTCCAAGCAGTTGTCAAACAGATATTAATTCACAGCTAATGTATTTCCCATGCATGAATTTTTAATTAAAAAAGAGTGTTCATCAATTCCTATCACTGCAAACATTAAAGTAGTCGAAATTTCCAAATACAAAAATGTTCAAGTCTACAGATATCAATGAAAAAAGTGCAAACCTGAATCATGGCCAGCAGTATCTCCAGTCCACCACACTCACGAACAGCACCTGCTATGGCAAACTCAACCTCTGGATCCTGAGACTCCTCTCTATCTTCCTCCAACTCTTTAATCATAGGCTCAGTTGCCTCACCATCCAAACCCTGAAAATCATATTTAATCAAATATACTATATAAATTCAAAACCAAATGTTTATCAAATAAACCAAATCACATGCTCAATAATGGAAACAAACCTGAAGCCGATAAGTTACTGTCATTGGTGGGCAATCTTTGGATGAGTTGACAGCATTTGGAGACAACAAGTTGGAATTAGTCAGGTTTGATGATTGATTTGATTTCTTCCAGACTTGCTCATACACTAGTGCAATGCTCAAATCAAGAGAGATAATATTTCCAGCAACTAACAATTCCATTCCATAGTCATCCTCAAGAAGACCTAACAATTCCAACTGATGGCAGATCTTGTTCTTAACATCACGCATTAATGGGCCAATTTCAACACTCGAATATGGATTCTTAGTCATTGATCCCCTGATAAACTCTTCCTGTGTATGTGCTTTGTTCAGGACCAACAAATATACAGGCTCCGGTTTTGAGGGGCAGATCACATTGCAGAGTTGCTCTAAGATAAACTACAAAAGCAGGTGTAGATCACATCAAGTTCACAAAGAGAATGAAAAAGTTTATTAGAAGTTTTAACATTCAGTATGTACAAGAATTCCCATGTAATCAAATTGATACTTTGTTGGATAGAAAATTACTACAACTGATTCAAGGGATAAATAAGTTAGTTAGGAGAATGAAAAATATAATTCATCCATACCAAACATGCCCGCCCCTTCCTCTCCTCCCTGTGTATTTCCAGGCCATTGACACATGCCCTAATGAATTGTCGCTTGTTTTCACTGCTTTCTAGCAGCAGACTATCTAAACGATCTTTAAGGAGACGGTTGCAATCACTTATCAACTTTGTCTTTTGAACTATCAAGCCACGAATTACAATAAGGGCCTCAAGAATTTCAGAAAGCAAGTCATCTCGCATGAATCTGGAAATAATAACATTTTTTAGTGAGATGTAAACCAAAGTTGTAACATCAAAAGTAAAATTAATCAATCAGAAATTGTACCTTGATCTAATATTTGGAACCTCCAAAAATTTACCAAGAAGCTCTATGAGCTTGTGAAGGATAAACCCCTGGGTTATATCAATGTGCAGACTCCTCTCCAAAGACTCAACATTATTCACTTCTTGGGTAATTAGAGTACATATTGTCCTTAGACACCCCCGAACAGTCAAAAATAAAAGAGACTCCTCTGAATCTACCATCTTGAATAGCAACTCAAAATACTCCGCAGCACTTTCACCAGCAGAAAGTGTTGCAGGTAACAAAGAAACCACTAGGTTCAGCAATCGAAATCGTCTGGATGAACTTTGAGCACAAAGCATGCTTATGAGTGTGCACATCTCTGATCTAATAGATTGAGAACAAGCACTCAAAACGAGTTCTTTAACCCATGATCCCAACTCAAACACCGACAAGTCACTTTTAGCTGCTTTACCCGCACGACGCTTCCACCTCAAAGCATATTTAAGGGCCAGGTAATCATGCCTTTGGGGTCTTGACCTCTGGCTAATACCTTTGACAGCCTGAGACACTTTATATTGCCTTCTAACAAAATCAATATAGGAAGCTCCCCTCTCCCATTCTGAATAGCTCAGTAATTGAATATCTCGAGTCTTGGATGTTGCATCCCAATTTCTTTCTGAGGAATCAGGAAAGGCTTTTGTTCCACTGACAGTGACAGCCCCAGTTATGGACCCAGATACACTTTGAATACTCTCATCCTTTGTATTTGCAGGAGATTTCCCAAGTCCTTGCTCTTTGTCTGGTGTCTCAGGTTTTGGAGGTGTGCAGGCCTGAGATATAATTCTCAGACAAGGAAGAATGACATGTTCAGATATGGCCGGATGCTTGGCACCTAACTTGATGGAAGAAAACAATAATTGAAACACAACACGTAATCTGGATTCCCAGAATTCATCAGCCAACGAACACACCTCAGAAAGTAGTAACAGTTCCTCACGTGTAGTCACGGCAATGTCCATGGAGCGATGATGCTCAAGGCAGTACAAAACTTTCTTTTGTATCAGACTGTTCAACTCAGTAACTGCATTTACATCACCTTCAGATAAAGAACAAAGTACGATCCTTGCTTGGACACGTGCAGCTTTAGCCCCTTGATGAATGTTATTCTCAAATAACTCAGACAAAATGCCAGATGAAACAAGTTGTTTCTTAGAATTTGGATGCCTTGCTAGCACCTGTAGTAGTTCTAGACATTGTGTTACAAATGTAGTTGCACAGCCGTAGCAATTATTTGGTGATCTGGAAACAACAAATCTTGAGGCCACGCTAGCATCAGAATGCTTCTGGTGAAGGTAATTCATCAACACCTTGCGTAATCCTTGCAGTGTCTGAACACTTTTGCTGACAGAATCAAAAGCTGCTTTGCACTTCTCACCATACAGAACTCCAAGAAGAGCAATCTTCCTGTTGATTTTACACGAGGGACCAGGTAAAGAAACCATCATGTGCTGTACAGAGTCTTTTTGTTGCGAGTCTATTTCACTATCACCAATGCTTGATACAATTTTCAGCAAAGGCTTTTTGAAACCCAAGAGTTGCTGGTATCTCCTATGAGCATTCTCTGATTCAGATTCTATGGCTGCCAATCCCTTTTTCATATCCTCATCATTCTCCATATTATCAAATGTAAAACTTGGTTTTGCCATGAAGTTAAACTCAAACCGCCCATATTTACTGTATCCACACTCATTGCATAGAAAAGAATCTAAATTCTCATAATTAATGTTGCGACATTGCCTACATTGATAAGCATTTTCATGACAATTGCCGCATATACCATGTTTATCTGTGACTGGACGACTACAACGTGGACATTGCAATGGTTCAAGAGACAGAGCCTGAAGATTTTCATAGAATGAATCTAGTTCAATCATGAAGTTACAAGCTGTAATTGGAATGGGAAATTCAACTTTAAGCTCTGTCTGATTGAATGCAAGATGACAACTTTTTGCACGCTTCCATAAAGACCAGTTATTTTTCAACTCTGACAAATCAGTGACTGGCCTGTTATTATAGTATAGGTTCAAAACCTTCACTGATTTTGACTTTCTGGCATCATGAACATTCATTGTCACAGTCTGGATTGTGTAACTCCCAGTGCATTTCACTATGATCCGGTTGTCAGTGAATTTTGTTTCAGATTTCAGAGATTCTAGCTTCATCTTGCTGTAAGGTACTTCAGGAGTGCTGCAGGCAACACAAGGTTCACTCTCCAGATAGTATCCATCAAATTCCACTAAGCCACTTAGAGTATTATATATGCGAGAATTTGGATGGTTGGCTAACAGCTCGTTCTGTGAATGGAGAGTCTCAAAGATGCATCTAATTACATCCTGTGTTAAGCATCGGTCCACAAGGTCAGAAATCCTGTGTTTTGAACTAGAATCAGGGGATCTTCCAAGCAACCAAGTAACAAGTTCTGTATACTCCACAATATTCTGTCCATACATGGGAAGGAACTTAACTTTCTGCAAGAGTGCGGATAGAATGGTCTCCTTAAATGTTGGTTTAGCATGATGCCAGACACCATATAAAACTAATTTGGCTTCTGCACGCACAGTAATAGAATTCCACTCCAAAAGGAAACAATCTATGAACTGTTTCAAAATATTGCCACTCTTGTCAGTGAAGACATCTACTGCTGCTTCCATATCTAAATAAGACTTCTCCGAACCAGATTCAGCTCCATCTTCACCTTTCTTTTTCTTCTTCGATTCTTGAGTGCTACTTGATTTGTTTGAACTTACGTCTCCTGACTCCATTTTCTGAGGAGTGTGACCAACATCTTTTCCTGTATAGAAGGCAAAATTGAGAAGTTTGAGAGTCTGAACCACAGACTCTTCACCAAAATAAAATATACCATTTATCAGGAAAGACAAAATTTCTCCATTCCTTAAACAGTACTTCTGCCAGTTCCGTGGACGCGCAGCTGCAACCTCTGCCATAGTGGAAAGGCATTTCACAATCTTTACACTTCTTTCATATGGGATGGGATTATTTTGAAAACCACCAGATTTGTTTATGTGTTTATAAAGTCTCTTGGCTTCACTAGAGAACTGCCAAGAGTCTCGAACACTGTAATAATGAGACTTGCTCCCACAAAGATGTAGAAAAAGCCTCCTGGCATATCTTCTTACGAAATTGGTGTGAGGATTGTTAATGTAACTGCAGAGAACATCTTGATAACCATCAAGCTTCAAATCCTTACCATATGATAACTTGTAGACCTTTTCCTTTTCCCCAGTTTTGTCATGCTTTTCTGGCCGTACAAGGGTGTACACCAGTCGGAAAGCATTCTCTAATAAAAGCCTGTGGTAGTCCATGAAGATATCTGTTCGATGCACTTTGACATACGAATCAGAAAAGAAAGGTGAAAAATTACCAGCTGGTAAATCTCTACGGACTGTTAGCAGAGCCCCACATCCAGGCCCAGTATTATTGTGCACACCTTCATTGTTAACAGGAGATTTGAAAACATACACTAGCTGCTGCAATATATCCATTAAATAATTCACAAAAGATTGCTGCCTGAGAGAATCACAAGCTCGAAGCAGTTGTGATGCAAAGTCAATCTTCTCTTGGTCATCTAATGAAGTCTTAACACTGTCAGAGGTTGATGGTGGAAAATGGACCACATTTTTATCTTGCATGTCAGTAGTTCCACTCTGTCGTGGCATTGAACCATCACTACCAGGCTGATGCCAGTTTCTAAGCATCAATGTGAAAAACATGAAGACTAGGATAGCAACTTCGCCGAATGATGAACGATATCTGGCTACAAATGGTCTGCTGAGATTAATCTCATCCAAAAACCACTTGATTACCTTCTCCAGATCTAAGCTATCTGGCTTAGAGCTGTCTATAAAAGGTCCACCCACAGCAGATGACAACCTGTAGAAAAGCTGCATAACAGGTATTGCCTGAACTCCAGAGGTTGAATCCATCCATCCTTTCAATTGTTCGAGAAGCTCAGAAAGAAGTAAAGAATTTATAGCCCGTTTTGAAGCAGAAATTGAGACAGGATCAGTTAATGAAGTAGCAAAATCCCCAGAATCATTTAGTTCCAAGACATGAATTGATGGAGAAGAATTCTGCATCTGGCTATCAGCAGGAACAGGCAATAAGTTCTGGTCACTAACATCATCAGCTGTGAAGTGGAAGTCACTGCCATCTCCCACTGAATCCACTTCAATTGGAATTGCTGTCATAGGATGATCTCTAGAATGTGGTGGAGGAAGTCGATCCGCATCTAGTTCATAGCAAGCCTCACACAAGTCAAAATCAGGACAAACAGTACAATGCCATCTTCGCCTTAGTATAGGTACTGTTGAGCAACCATCACAACAATATTGGACTGATGAAGTGATTGTGTCGTCCTCAATCATGATTTGGTTGTTTCCAGTACTTGAGTCAGCAGCGCCAGGAACTGACACTACACTCTCAACAGCATCATCTGTAGCCAACATGGTCTGCTTTGGGAAAGGAACCTGAAGCAATCTCGAAGATATGGCCAAACTGGGGGAAAGGGGATGTGTAAGACGTGAATATCAAATTCAGAGTAAAAAAAACAAGAAAAAAATGCGCTAAAATACCTGCTAGCTGTTTGGACAGCCTCATTGGGTGAAAAGAGCAGCTTCTTAAGTAACACGACAGAAGGTGCCACAGAATGCACTCCTGCATCTTTTCCATGTAGGGCCAAGCATTCAGCATAGCAATAAATGAGTTCAACCGCAGACATAACAATGTTGTTCATGGTTTGTGTGTCAGGCTGCTCAAAATCCAATATTCCCCATAAAACTTGCATAAGTACATCCACCACTTCTGAGCCTACATCAGAAAAAGAACACGTTACATCATAATAATAGAATGACAGAAATAGAACAAATATGTCAACACCAGACAGCAAGACTTCAGTCTTTTGATTCATAACATTAGCACCTCTATCAGTTTGATTGTATGATTAGCATATGGGGAAAATTAATGATTAATCACACTTATTCTGAATAGCCCAAAATTAATAAAAGCACATGAAAATTAGAACGAAGAACATTTAATTTTTGAAACATCAGAACTCATGCATAAATTAAAATTACATGGGTATTTTCTTTAGAAACAATATTTTTCCACTCAAAATGCTGACACAAATACCTGAAATCATGCAAACAGAAAACTACACCAGCATTACTATGGTTCCTTGATTTCTCTCAATCCTATCACAAAATATGATCCTACTAGCTCATAGCTTTCTCATATACCACTAAAGATCCTTGAGAAGTACTTCAATGCTATCCAAGTCAGGACACATCAGATCAATTTAAACAAGAACAATCTGGAAATACAAAATATGATTTCTTCATGAACCATCATAAGTTCATTGTTATTATAGGAACAATTTAATAGTTCATTTTAAACATTCAGTATATTCCATACCATATCAATACCACAAAGTCACAATGTCAAATGCCATTATAAATAATGGGTAATTGAGGATTTGGAAAAAAGGAAATAGATATTTTGTGGGAAGAAACACGATTTTGAAAAAAAAAAAAATAACATTCAGAAAACCCAATATTAAAATAAGGATCCTTAGCATGCCTGTTCTTACTTATGTCCCCACTGTGTTGAAAAATATACAAGAGAAAGCTAATTTTCATGCATTTTAAGATTCAATCAGCAAAGACAACAATACCATTTGTCTCCAGAAATGTTGCTAAATTTGAACGGCGTTGCAATGCAATCTTACAAACTGCACGCATCTGAGTGGTGAACTCTTCGATGATCCAACTTCCTGAAGCACCCCCTATCCCTAGCCTTGAGGATAGTACTGATGAGGATTTTACCACTCCAAGAAGCCGCATGGTATCCTTAACCTAATGTGAGAATTACAAATAGTGATAATTAGCATGACATTATAAGCAGAAATAATGACAAAACAGACTAGGTATAGGAGAAACAAATGACACTATAGATTACTTGATGGTATATCTCTTTCTTTGGAAAAACTGCTTGTAGGACACGACTAGCAGAAGCCTGCAGAACTGGTTCCCTATCACACTCGAATATTGTTTCTAGTAATGGCTTGCACTTCAGTTTTTCAAGTTCAGTTTTTGCTTCCTCAAACCTTGAGCAATCATGTTGCCTACATGATGAATAGAACTTAGTAATTAGCTTGAGTCCATCTGCTATTACTTGCTCCTGAATAGGAGCAGACTGTATTGACCGGCTCTTCTTTCCAGATCCACCAAGTGATGAATTTGAACCAAGTACTCTCGCTTCCATGTCTAATACAGCATCCATTTTCTCTTTCCAACCAAATTCATCTTTAGCTCGGCCATAAACTTCGAGTGAGTCTATTCTTGGGAGCGTTGAGCCATTAAAGGTTGGTCCAACTGAGATTGTAAATTCTTCATCTGCGAGAAGCGACTCTGCAACAGTGAATGGAATATCATACCAGGACCTCATTCCCTCATCTAATTTAACAACTCTTTGGAAAATAGAAATGCTAGATGGTATGTGACTTGCTGATGTATTTCCCACATGAACTCGAAAACCAACCATGACTATATCAGGATTTGAATTGAAGATGGATATCTGTAAAGATACATCAAAGATAAAAGGCTATAATCAGTCCCTTTTAAAAGACAGCAAAAAAAACAACTACACAGTGAAACCACCTCCCACGTAATCATCATCATCATCCCCATACCTGCCCTTCCAATTTTAGTATTTGCATAAAATAAATGTAATTATACAAAACATATTCCTTTTACCAAAATATTCATATCATAAAAGAAAATCACTATCTAGAAAACAATGAAATGTTTTATTGATTACAACTAATAAGAAAAACCTGGCCACCCAAAGACGGTGAACTTTCTAAATTATAAGATGCATCAGAGACTACTTACTCAACTAAGTAAGCATTCATACATTTCCCCATATTTGAATTTGATAAAATTTAGAACATGAAAAAAAGGGGAGCAATGAATAGGAGTTCTACCTTTGAGTATCAATTATAAAATCAGGTCCGGATTATTAAAAAATGTTTATTTAGGACTTCATTTTAAAAAAAAAAAGGACTATTACTATATCATCTAGGGGGTGTTTGTCGAATTTTTAAACTAGTATGAGTGGTATGGTATATGTTGGAACCAGATACACAAATCCATATTAAAAAAAACAGGTGGAAATTGGGTTCAAATTGCTTTATTAAATTTATTCATATGAATATGCTAACTAACCATTAGTGATCACCAATCCATTCTATCTTATTTGAAATGGTGGAGTAAAAAAACTCAACTTCTATTTGAAATTTACTTCCAACTGAGAACTGGTTTTATAAAATTAGGTAACTAAACAACCTACACATAAAAACAAGCCCCATTGTACCTAAATAGATGATTTTAGGAAGTTGTTAATACACCGGCCACAAAACAGAGTATGTCACAATGTAAAACAATTATAAATATTCACTTTGAAATAAAAGTAAATAAAACAAATAAGATACCTTAAAACCAGCAGGACTTGGGCTTTCTAGAAAGCCATCCTCATTTAGAAAACTCTGTTTAGCTCCGTCAGAATCTCCATTTCTAATGGCATCACCACCTAGTTTCACATCCGGTGTAATGCACACAGTCTTCTCAAAGAAATCAAGAGGAAATTCAGGATTTGTACCAGCGTAGGCTTTATTGAGGATTCCCGAACCCAATTTCTTAACTTTCTCGGATGCTACAATCGCATTTGCATCCACACCAGCAGGGGTATGAGAATATATTTGAAGGCTACCATCATCATGTAAAACAAAACAGTGGATTTTATCCTTCGATAGTGGTTTGTATGCAGTCATACCAACTATAGGTGAGGTCGAACCAACTGAATGTCGCATACACTGAGCAATTATCTCATATTCCCCCATTGACACTGTAAGTGCAGAATTTGATTTCATTGTTGATAAGCAAACAAATAATCCACTGCCAGACAGCAATTCTTTCCAATGATGTAATCCAGCAGGCCGGAGATTACTTTCTTGTTCCTCATATACCGAAGACACCTCAACTAAAGAAGCTGCATCAGGGCTTGGGCGACCAACCAATGTGGTGCCATCTTGAAAAGATACAAAGAGTAGCTTATAAGTCGAAGAGAAATATAATGATGATCCCTTAGCATGAATCTCTTTCCCCTGAAGTTGTACAAGTTCTTTCAATGGCACAGCCCCAACATTACCTTTGACTGACAACTCTAACCTGAATATGTTTCCATTTTCTGAAAGAACAATGAGAAACATTCTACCTTGGGAAGCTGGACAAAGAACTGCATCCACAATCATGTCATCTTGCAAAGTGAAGTAGTGCATTGGACTGATGTTATCCAAGGAAAGGTCATATATCTTAACAAATCTGTTAGTCACCACCATTAATTGTACTTGAGAGCATGGAACCCAATCCACTCGTCTAATATAGGCACCTTGCAAAGCTAGTTCAATGGCAAGGCGGTCAATCACTTCACCACGAGGATTCAGTGTTAGGACCTGGCAATCCTCATAACCTGCTACAAGAAGATAGTTCTCAACCACAGGATTGAATGCAAGTTGCACAATTTCAAAGCGGACAATATTTTTGGAAAGAGGTTTCACATTGGTCTTGTCAGCTGTCACAGGTGCAATGGTAGCTTGACCAATCAACTGTCCAACATCATATATAGCAACTTTATCACCTTCACCAATGGCAAGTCGACCTCGTACACTCACACTGAGTAAGGACTTCACAAGCGAACCACTTGCTAAATGTGATTTAATCTCTTTGGAATTTGAATAATCAACCTTTATCTTGAGATCAAATGATCCACTTTTATATGCTTTCTTTAATTGCAAGAGATCAATGCCATGAGAAATCACCTTGTCTTCACCCGTACTGATCTTCTTATCCCTGGAATGGTGAGAATCTCGTCTGCTTCGTATAAATGGCAACAAAGAAGAGCAAAGATTCAGCACCTGACTCTCAATATCAAGTTCTTCTAATAACATTGGAATCCCTTCTTGAAGCTCTTTTGGAATACATAACCTGAGAGAGTTATCTGCATCTGAACTGATTTCTTCTTCAAAATCTGAATCACTGTCCGGCAGCTGATCCCCATCCTCAGGGAAGGGTAAAAATGACTGAAAAGTATTTGAGCCCCGCACAGGTGCACTGCTATCTCCAGTAAACTTCCGAGGTTTCAGGCATTGACAGTTGCTACCCCTCACACCCCCAGCTCCACAGTCACAAAAGAACCGGCTTGAACGTGAATAGACAACACGATGACCCCGATGACAAACCTTCGCACAGACTGAGCAGCAGCCTTTGGATACAGTCAAGTCACATGTATAGCAGAAATACCAATGTTGCTCCATGAAATTGCTGCCACTGGAAGTAAATGTGCAAACTTTAGAGGCAAGAGCTCTTTCACTGTTAGCATCCTCTTCATCATCCTTATCCATGCTAAGAACCTCTCCATCAGAAGTTGCATCATCCTCATCCTCATCTACAGAAATTGCATCACATTCGAGAGAGGCTGATCCCCCTTCTTGATTGGCAGAAAGAATGAATGTCTCAGAATTTTTTCTTGATCCAACAAGCCGAGCAGAAGTATGTCCTACCCCAAGACTATTGCCAGAAGAACACTTCTTAGTTGTCTTTTGCAAGGAAATTTTACCAGATCCACAATCACTCAAGACAGTTTCAATAAAGCCAAATAGAAACTTCAGTCCGGGCAGCAGATTTTCATTGGTCACCAGTTTCTCCATCAACATTACAGTCCTCGTCAGAAGCTGTTTCATCAAGAACTCTCCTCTAGAAATCTGAACAATGAAATTGAAGAAAGACTTTGCTACATGTATATCAAAGAACAAAAAGGCAGAATCAAGTGACCCCAGTGCAGAATTAAAAATATGCTGTTGCAGTTCTTTTGATTGTTGTTCAGAGGGTGGTGATACAAGACACAGAATAAAATTCATTGTTGACTCCCTAAGAGAAATGGAGCTCGCGTTTGCACAGTTTACCCCACAATCTGATTTCATTATGCTTCCTAAAAGCCTCCTCTCCAACCACTGAGATACACAATGCACGTCTCTGTCTAGAAATTTCCTTTGTATCTTCATTCTGAGGTCAGGAAATTGCTCACCAGACAAAAGATCCACAAAGAAACCAAGAACCTTCACATTCACTGATTCAGAGAAACAGGAATCTAAAGAGTCTATTAGAACCAAGCAGTCACCAAGATGCAACTGCAAAACCCTATTCATCTTTTCAGGAACATTTTCAACACCAAGATAAAATTGAAATATAACAGACTTTGAAGGGTCTTTTCTTAGGCTGTTTAATATCTCAATAATTTTACAGATTATCCATTCACGAAGACTGCAATCACTTGTTCCACCAGCATTGACATCCTTCAGAAACCCTTCCATTTGTTTCATTAGAACTAAATTTTCATAACAAGATAATTCTAGTTCAGCACTCAAGCTGTGATAGATAGTGCTGCATTGCCCATGGACACTTTCAAAGATCCTATCATACTTGATGATTGTTACTGCATCAAGAACTTGTTCAAGGACTTCAGCCTCCATGTTAATAATACTTCCTGCTTCTTTTATTCCAAGTAACCCATTTAAAGCAAAGATAATTCCTCTAATACTAAGGACACAAGAAAACATAGTAGCACTTGGAGTAGAGAGATTGAAAGGAAAACCATGCAATAGGCACTCCCAAGAAGCTTTAGAAAGAATACCAGAATTTTTTTTATCAACAACAGCATCCAGCCTTGATATAAGGAAAAGAATAGATTGCAACTCGCCTGCACTGGAACCACTCCTCTCCAGGAGCTCATCCTGCAGGCTTTGGTCCATTTCAGTATGTTTCAGAAGCAAGAATGGGGAAAACCCAGGAGCCAGCTTTTGCTTGTTACTAAGGATATCAAGGAAAGCAATTTGACAAACTTGTAAATACTTGTCCAGCAATGATGAGAACAGCCTTACAAGCAATGCAAATTGACCAGACTCAACCATGGAGGAAATCATGTTTCCAGCAAGTTTAACATATTTATCATCCCCCAAAGCATTTTCAGTCCAGGTTAGACCGTGTCCAGAAATAGCATTGTCCATGTAATATTTCCATATGCCAACATTAGTGAACGAGAGCACCAGAGAAAGCCACATTCCACCTCTGAGGAAATACCAATCTGATTGCTCAATGCACTCTGGTATGGAAATAGCATCTAAATGCTGAAGCAGGCTCAATATAACATCTGGGGAAATAGTTACTTTCCCAGTGCCCTCTGGATGGTCAAGGAGTAAATGGCTGAAGTGGAAAAAATGAAACATATTAGACAGATCCACAGGATGGGCTTGATCCCAAGCTATAATTGAATGGACAGCATCAAAGCCTACATAAGGAATATCCCAACAAAGGGAGAAAACATATCTTTCAACAATTAGATCTTCAACTGCAGCAGCTCTTTTACCACTCCAAAATCCCAGAATCAGCGAAAAAGTAAAATATATGTCTTCCCAGCTCAAAGCTAAGCTGTCAATTGTCAAACCTTCCCTAATAAGAGAAGAAGACCCAGAAATATCAATTAGGTGTCCAATCAAGCTACTCACAAACGTTTCCTCTCCAATCAATCCACCTGCAATGTTTCTAAATGCAGTTGACGACCAAGATGACATATGATCATTAACTTTGTTTGGGGTGGATGAGCCAGAAAGTGGTGCTTCTATCAACTTAGATCGCACATCTATGAGCAATGATGTTGGACAAGTATGTTGGTGAAATATCATATGTCGGAGAATTAAGATCAACCTTGAAACTACTAATGCCCAACATGTTAATAGTGTGCTGTTCAAATCTAATGTCGAATTAGCAACTTCTTTGAGGGATGAAAAGATTAATTTTGCCATTACTGCCTTTTCTCCTTCAGAAGACAGGTGGAATGCCATAAGAACTACTTCAATATGAAACAGCGATGGAAGAGTACCAGCAAGATCATTGATACTTGGGCATTTTATGCAGACTGATTTTGCCTTCTCAACAATGAACGTGACATATACCCTGCAAATCTTGGTTCTCAACTGACTACCAGAAGAACCAACCCTACAAAACAATGTGTGAGCAAGCAGGGTCAGGGTTCTATCATTGTAGCAGAAGGAACCATTCTCAACAGTCAGGATTTTATCCACAAGGTAGTCTTCAAGAGAATCATTCAAAGCATGGTTGGTGAGAAGGTTGCGTAAAAGATCAAAGCACAGATCATGGATATGCCCAATCTTTCCATCATCATGCAATGGAGTGCAACTATCAGACATATTATCTTCAGAACAACAGCCCTGACAATTGAGTAGGGAAAGCAAAATGTCAATGTCTCTACTGCCGAGTTTGTTGCAGGCATCAGCATAAAGAGAAGGATGCCATTCAGAAGAGAAGATGCAAGTTTTGAGAAAGCTCAAAAGTTCTATAGCAGCTTGCATTGGCATATTTTGGTAGCTGGAACTAGAACCTAATGCAGTAACAGGTGGTTGTTCACATCCATCAGTAGATCCAACAGATCGCCCAGTTTCAGAAAAAAGATCTCCAAAAAGAGCCTCATCCTCATGGCATACTGCATTTTCAACTTCAGATGTTCCAGCAACTTTTGCCAAACTAGTCTGACACCTTTCCAATTTTGGCCTTAATTTCAGTCCTTCGGAATGAAGGAACAAAGCAAGTTGCATCAAATTGGTAATCCACTGACTTGACGCAGGAAATATCAATTTTAGAATCTCTTCAAAAGTAAATCCTTTCAGCAAAGGAACAGACCCAAGATGAAGACATGAAGAAGAACTGATCTGTGAGTCAGTAGAACTGCCAACACATTCCTCCTCGAAGTCTTTCCATTCAAAAGGAATTTGATGTGTTTGTCTTTTCAGATCATTAATGAGCTTCAGTGTATAAACAACAAATCGGGGGATGTAAGCAAGGGGGGGCCTCAAACTGGGAGAAGATTTGTCATATGTCCAAACGGAAGAATCCAAACTCTCCAATATAGCTGCTATAATACATGTTTGAATATTCTGGGCAACATTGCTATTGCCAAAAATAACTTGAACACTGTGAAGAAATTCTTCAACAACCATTAAAACAATGCTATCAAAACTTCCTTCAGTAGTAGCATAGGTATTCACAAACTCCAATTTAATTCTAAACAAACTACATAGAGTATCCGAAAATGTCGCAACTGCCTTCATCAATATGGTATCATATTCAACATATGGAACATCCTTCAAAAGACTTCCAAGTATCTTTAACATCCTCAAAATGAACGACAGTCTCCTTCGAAAATTTTGACTCACAGCCCTCTCATCCAATACATCTTTTACTTTAGCTAACTTATTGCACAGCAAGATCAAGCGAGGAGTGTATTTTCCATGGACAACTGCCCAGTGTTGGGATAGAAAGAGAAAATTATTGAAATATTGATCACTAGTCTGTTCAATGAATCCAGATTCTTGCCTATCATGAGGCAAGCGTTCGGAGGCCAAACTCTTCAGAAGCCAATCCATTGATTTTTCTTCCTTTGAGCATCTGAAGCCTTTTAAAGATGAAAAAGCAAAACAGCAGTGGTCAGGTTAAAAGAAAAACCATGACAAGACAGCAATTGACTGATTTCGGGTAGTAAAATTATACCTTCTAGGTGGCATTTTTTGTAGTCGTCCACAAAATTACTACAACAATCATCAACAATTGTCAAAATATCTACCAAGGCACTTGCAGTTGTAGGTTGCAACATGTCTGCAACTATATTTATTCCATCAACCAAAGCCATCTCTAAAAGGTGTATCATGTTGTTCTGGAAGATGCACCAACAATGAGTAATACCCAAAATAAAAAAATACCAACTATTTTAACAAAAAAAAAAAAAACGGTTCAGAACAATTGATAAAGAAGATAAACGATTTAACCTATGCCCACCAGAATGTACTTTGTTCTAAATATTTATTAGCAAAGATACCTTTTTGCTTCCTCAGTCAGGGACAGAAATCAGAAAGACCTATTAGCATACAATATGGTGATGGAGAAGAAGGAACCAAAAAATTGAACCCAATAGACAATTTTGTCATTCAACGTCATAAACATCTCAGGAAGGGCCTAAGGCAACTTGGGCTAAATGAACACATAGAGACTCTAGAATTTGTTGCAAAATCTATTACTGGATATGTTTGTCCATCTAACTTATTCTTCAGACAATCCTTTTAGCAAATATCCAGTGAGATTAGGGAACAATATCATTTTGGCATTATTACGAGTAAAACAACTCTTTTTTCTATTTGTAAATTTTCAATTTTCTGTTCTTTAGAGGTTGTTCATCATCTATAACGTAAGTTCTTTATTTTTTTTATTTTTTATTTTCTTTAACAATCAAGCATTGAACAGCTCGTACTCCACCTAAAGGTGCAACACTCAAATCCCATTAGTTGCAATGGGGAATAGGCTACCCACTATCGTATAGCTTCCAATCTTCTTCAATGTATTCTTATTTATATACAGAAAAGAAAAAAAAAAAAAAGTATTGTCATATTGATACATAATAAGTATATAAAAACTCTTACGCAACTGTTTACTTAGTAGAGCTGTTTACTCAATAGAGTTGTGTCATTGATGCACCCTATAAAGTAACATTTAAATTTCATTCAAATAATCTGATCTTGTTGTATGTTTGACAAATTAGAGACAAAATTAGACTTCTCTATAAAGTATTGCCGAATATTCAATAAAGCCTGCACCCTAATTCCATTAAATTCCACCCTCAACATACCTGAATTCCTAGATCATCACTATCGAATCCTGAATTCTCCAAATAGCACAAAGCAAACTCTATCGACTGCTGCACAATTGCAACCAGCACGCTCTCCGCTTGCTCCACTATTCATGCAAACCAAATCACAACACCAAACGATGGTTAAAACTTACAAAAAAAAAATCATTTCAAAACTATACAAAAACAGGAAGAAAAAAAACGAAAGATAAAACTTAGATGCAGTTAGACAGGTGTTTTCGGTGCTTTCTCCGATCAGAATTGAAATAGTTTCATCTCAATAGCTCACATAACAAAGGTTTCTATTAAAGTTCAACACAACAACCGAGATTACTGCATCGAAACTCAATCTGATTGGAGAACAACGCCATAACTACATGTAAAACAGTCTCTCAAGTTTTGCGTAAAAACAGCAAATCACTAACACAGCAACAACGATCACACAAGTCGAATCGTATAACAGAAAATCAAGCTCATGCGATATTTCACAGAAAAGAGTACCTGAGAAATCAGAATTGAAATAGTTTCATCTCAATAACTCACATAATAAAGGTTTCTATTAAAGTTCAACACAACAACCGAGATTACTGTGTCGAAACTCAATCTGATTGGAGAACAACGCCATAACTACATACAAAACAGTCTCTCAAGTTCCGTGTAAAAACAGAAAATCACTAACACAGCAACAACGATCACACAAGTCAAATCGTATAACAGCAAAACGCCACAGAAAATCGAGCTCACGCGATATTTCACAGACAAGAGTACCTGACAAAGATCGAGAAGCGGACGCGATTGCGTAGGCGATGGAAGAAATCCCGTGAATCTGCGCGTCGGTCCAGGAGAGGAAGCGCGAGGTTCCGTCATCGGACGATTGGAGACCGCGGCGGAGGACCGAGCAGAAGGCTTGGAGACCTAACCGAACGGCGTCGTCGGAGCGAAGCTTGTGGATAAAGTCGGCGGAGGAGGACGCGGAGAGAGCGTCAACGAGGACGGTGAGGCCATCGGCCATTACGGAACGAATCGAGCGGTAGAAAGAGGTTTGTAGGAAGAGTGAGTGTGGTGTGTAAGAAGTGGAATTGAGTAAAAAGACGTGAAGTGAGGGGTTTATGGTATTTATAGTGTAGAGGGCGGTGATGATGAATTGGAGAAGAAGAAAGGGACAGAGATATAACTATTGGTGCTACTTTCCGACTTTGCTTAATGGGAAAGCACCAATCTACCAATTCTCATTTCGATCTAGTTTCACTCTTCTCCCATTGCCAAACACAAAAAATAAACCCCAAATGTTAAAATAAAAAATCTAAAACCCCTTTCTTACTTTCCCATTTTGTAAACTAAGACTCTGATTGGTTTGCTTCTATTTTTTCACTTTTTTCTCTATTTTATTTATTTATTTAAAAATAAAAGACAACACACCAATGCAGAACTAGGAGAAGATAAAGGATTAAAAGGATCATGTAGAGTTAAAATTGAAAATGTCATTCGGGTATGATGTATATATATTACACAAAAAATGGATATATAACTTACTTTACAACAATACATTGATAAACTGAATTAGTAGTGTCACAAATTTCCAATGCCAGCATAAGATAAAAAAAATGTTGTAATGGTAATTACCAAAGTGGACATTACAATGACCCATGATATAGTGGACACAAAAGAAAATGAAAGTGATACAAAATTTAGTAAAAGGGAATAAAGTTACTTTTTTAGGGAAAAATTGTATATGCATACTAATTATAAGTTGAGAAATATTAGAAAGTATAATAAAGTATATTAAGGAAAATCTTAATTCTATATATTTTTTCCTTTTTTTATAACCATGATTTGTAGTAAAAAGGAAAAGAAGATTTAATGTTGACTGTTTTGTTTATCTTACTTAATTCTCGGTAATCATTTTGAACCATGTCTTCATCCAAAATGTCAAAATGGTTACATAAAACAGCTGTCAAAATGTTTGTTGTCATTTTGAATAATATTATTAAATTATATTAGTTCTTTATTATGTTATTTTTTTAACTATTATTTTTTTAATAACAACATTAAAATATGGTAAATCATTATTAAAGCCAGGTTACTTGTGGTATTCTGTTAAATCAAAACAAGTTTTTTTGATGCTTTTGGTTGTAGGACTACCCACCCCCACCCCCTAAAATTAATTATTTTAATAAAATTAGTTTAAAATATTAATAAAATTATAATCATAAAAATAATTATAATTTTTACTATTATTTTTTATAGTGTTATAATTATAAAATTTTTATAAAATATTTTAATTTTTTAAATTTTGATTATAATTATACAATAAAAACAATCTCAATTTTACAAGTAATTTTAGATAATAAAAACTAAAAAAGTTGATTGATAAAAGTAAAGATACAAAAGGTAAAAGAGATAATATATATATATATCAATTGGTAAATTTTAGAAGAATTATCTTTTCTAGCAGTTAAATGGTGAAAAATAAATATGTAAAACTGTTTGGTTTGATGAACAAGTGAATGTGACAAAGGAGATGAAGTAGTATGAAATTTACACCTTATAAATTTTCAAACCAAATTACACAAAAAAAAAAAAAACTTATAATGACCGATTTTGTTGTCTTTTTTTACATCATTTTATCGTCAAAATTACAGTTTTGTATTTATTTAACAAAGATATTGGGTTTCAACATCTTTAGTTAAAACCTGCAGCAAAATAAGTGTCTCATATTTTTGTTTTTTTATTTTGAAAACCTATATGCATAAATTAATACATGTCCAGACATAAAATATGTTTTGTAACATCCTTTAAAACTTTGCATTTGTTAGTTTACATTGAATTGTCATTTTAACACTATTAACATGGGTTTTTTTTTTTTTTTTTATTTTTATTTTTTTTTTTTTTTTTTTTAATTTGGTTTTTTTTTTTTTTTTTCCATTCTCATGGTATTTAGTAAGAAATTGAATATAAGCTTATTCTAAAGTATTTTTTTTTTAAGTTACTAACGTATAAGTTTTATTTTATTCTATTAAATTAATTTCAGAATTTCAGAACCTCCTTCATGTGTTGTTATTCAATTTAGTAAATTAGTAAAAAATAGTAATCTTTATATCGTCATTTTGAATTTGTGAAAACACGTGTTTTAAAAACTAAATTAAAAACTGTATTCCTTAATAATTAGGTCCCATCCATGTTTTTTTTTTCAAAGTTAGGTCCCATCTATGTCAAATGTAATGGTTTATAACTTCTTTTTATTGTATGTTACAACAACGAAATATATGAACACAATTTTCAGCATCATATTGATTAAATAATTCGAATCATTCATTGATAAAATTAAAATTTCATGATAAACTATATGTATATATATACACTTTTTTTGTTTTTATCTAAACCCAATCCTAAAAATATATTTTTAAAACAGCTTTTGAAAATTTAATTCTTTAAAAATACTTTTTACTTTTATAAAATGAACTTAAGAAAATTTTAACTGTAAAATAATAGACAAGTACAAATTGTATAAAAATTAAATCAAAACAAAAGAAAACATTTAAATACAGATGAATTTACCTATAAATAGTATAGTAGATAAATTGATGCGTAAATGAATTATTTTGTCAAATTAATTGCAATGAACCCCCCTAGAAAACTGGCAAATGCCAGATCCAGCACGAATTTTCTGTACCACTGTAGTTCCTATTAAACAATAATAACAATGAAGTCATGAAAGATTCGCCAAGTTCTTAAGTCATTAATCTATGCCAAAACTTTTTTCTAAGATTGTCAGTAGCTATGGATAATCCATTCTTCTAGCATAACGAAACAAAACAGGGGACACAAAATAACATAGCATTTCAAACAAGCGGAGGGAAATCTAATGATGCTAGAGATCTACAAATTCTACCTACAAAATGAAAAGTGAACGACAAGAAAAAAATGTCTTAATTGTGATTTTCATCTAAGGTTCTAGCTTGACTGCCATCCAACAGTTCTTGTACACAAAAGTTATTTAAGTTTTCATACATTTTCTTCCATTGGTTAGTCATTTGCATTGACCTTTGGTAATCATGTTTTAGTTTCTCAGTCTCCATTTCAGAAGCAGCAGATGATCCTTGATGCTGAGACATAGGTTAAAAGCAAAAACAAATGTTAATAACAATCAAAATCAGGTAATGACCATCCTTTAATAAGACGAGTAATCATACAAACAAACCTGAAGTTCCTTAACGTAATTAGATATCACATGAGAACTGAGGTATGAAGGAACCACAGAACTCCTGCCACCCCCAAGACTGATCATAGTACTCATATCTGAGTCTTCATCTACTGAATTTTCATATTTTTCCAATGGAGGGGGTAAATTAGCCCCTTGCTTTCTTGATGATGTTTGTACATTAGAAGATATGTGATTACTAGAGTTTTCTCGTCTAACAACGAGAATATTATTTACAGGCCCTGCAGCATCCACAATAATTAACATTAAATTTTCGCAGTCTCAATTTGAAAACATGCATGTAATCGATACTATCAAAGGCATTAAGCAAAAACAAAAGTTTAAAAAAAGAAAGGCTCAATAGCAGCAGATATAAATAGGAGTTGAATATATAATATGAATACTAAGTCTATTAAATAAGTAAAACAATTGGGCGCCAGTGTTTCTTATAATTTAAGTAAAAGCTACTCTGCATACAGAAAACATAGGTATCATACATGTGGCACGTTAGTTGCTTTACCATATCACAAATAAATTGCCAGTCTTCACTATATTCTAATTTTGCAAATTAAAACAGCTTTGACTAAACATAGCATAAAATATGCATTACTAAACATAGATGCAATCAAAACTCTTTCTGCAAAGCAGGTCATATTTCACTGTTTATATAATACCTTTAGCATGTTTGAACATGCGGACAATGTTACGAGTTCTTGCATTCCAAACACGAACCATTCCATCCTCTGACCCGGATATTAAGAAATTCCCACTCATGCCATATGCTAAGCAAGTAACTGCCTTGCTGTTACATCGAGAAAAAAAAAATTAGTTAAAAGACACTGCATAGCTTAAACCAACTTTTTATTCTAATAAACATGAGCACTAGCTAAGACGAATATGAGATGGTACAGAATAAACTATTATAAAGAATGTATTTGCTTTTGGATAAAGCATGGTTCATTTACTTGTTTACTGCATAAATTCTAGTAATCAAAATATTTCAATATATTTTGAAGCATCACACAATGGCTTCAACTTGGTATTGATATGTGAGGAGGACATGGGTTTGAAATACTAATTAGTCATTTTGTTAGTAAATAAGGAAAAATATTCTGTAGATATGTGAATAGATTGACCTTAAAACGCCTACTAATTCTGATTGCTATAAAACTAGCTTGTAATTTATCTTCATTACCCTTTGTTAAATGAACAACAATTTGAAAAAACTGAGTGAATAGCTAGAATCGTAGCCATCAATCTAGGATAGTTGTGCAGAGCATTGACCCCAAAATTGCCATAGCAGGATTTATTGAGAAATTTAAAATACAAGTTCATACACACATATACATGTGAAAATTTAAAATTAGACAGAAAACAACGATGAAATCATGAAATCCCTGTGTGGGAGAGAAACAGAACTGCTATTTACTGCAACAAAAAAGGCAGAACAAACTCCGATAGCAGGGAACTATGAAAGAGTGAACTGAATGAAGAAAGGACAACCAAACATTGGACATAGTGCCAGAGAACATAGCATGGATGGAAACACGGGAGGATACCAGAAACATCAGGACTGGCCAGAGATCGTGCCAGAGAATAGTGGGTCATCTTTCAGAGACACAAGAACATAGATTTCAATTTAGAATCCAAAATAAAAGAGCAGAACCCAAAAATGTCCTCTAAATTTACAATTAGAACAATCCAGTGTTGAGCAGACAAACAGGAGTTTTCAATTCAATCATGAATGATCATTGCCCCAGCCAATACCATGAATGGCTGTGATAGAGGTCGTCCCTTATGCTGCTTCATGTGCAACAGCAAGCCGAGATGTAATGGATTTCAATGGAACAGGCAACTAAATTATTCAAGCTTACAAAATATATATGCAATCAAAGAGATAATTACAATCAAAACAATGATGCATGTTTGCAAAACTAACATCAAGTGATAAGACATCATTAACAATTCTATACTTTTTAAAATAAACACAAAGAAGAAATGAAAACCTGTGGTTAGAAAAAGAACCAATGATATGCATCCCATAATTATTAGTAGCAACACTTTCAGTGTTAAGTGCAGCAATATATATCTTTCCATCTCTACTGCCAGCATAAAAGACATGTTCAGCTGGATCCAATGCAATGGAATCAATAACTGAAGGGAATACTATATTTCTTAGTAGTGTTCCCCTAGATAAGCTCCATACCTGAGAGAAGAACAAATTACAATCCAATTAAGTTGATTACAAACATTCAAACATATACATACGTACATACATAAACTATCTCAAAATATAAGATTGAGACTAAGTATCAAACTCTATAAACAAAATTACTAACATTTTTCATACAGAAATTTGTTATATCCTCCTTGGGATGTAGAACAAATTTTAGATGATTTAGAAATCTGTACATGCGTAATTTAATAATAGGCATTTACTTACATTTTAAATTTAAATATCATATTGTAAGTTTCAACATAGTTGTGCAGCATACTATCAATTAATTCTAACTTGCATCAAAATTTGTAGACTTTACTGAGAACTTTTAATAAACAGTTCACTTAATAAAATTAATATTTTTGCAAAAAGGTTATTAAAGATGCCGTTTTACAATATTTCACATTTTGTATCAATGGATTTTAGTATGTACGTAAATCAGTCAAATTCTAAACCAGTTGAACAGGGCCAAGGAGTCAGATAAGATGAATGCGGATATGCAGAAAACAGAATGAGAGGCACAGACAAGTTGTAAAGAAGCTCAAGGGGTTTTTCCAAGTGGGTGAGGGTTGGGTTGTATTTTTCAAGAAAATGAGTCTTTCATATGCTCAGCAGGATCGCACAACTATACAGATTCTATGTCCAAGATTTTGCAATCCCACTGTTCAGACAAGATCGAATCTTTCATGCAGATCAAGATTAAAGGACTAGCCGAGCCGAGATCACTAACTAAAACGAATTTAATACTATAGAAAATACTAATCGAATAGAAATAGAACTGTAAGGATCTCAAAGACCCACCAACGCACGAAAGTTGGGCCTTTCAGAGAATAGATTCCTATTTGAAGGGTGCACGAAGCACGAAAATAACACAAACCTTGTGATCCCGTTACCAGAATTGCGATTTTGACAACAGTGTCATTGTCAACAAAAAAAAACTTCCACCCATATTAAAACAATTATTCATTTGAGTCATCTAGCTAAACATAAACTATTAGAATTTACAAAATTCTAGAGACAGACAATTCAAGCAGGCAATAGTACATATAATTCTTGAGCAAACGTACTTCATGGATTATCTATTTTTCTACTACACCACCACCACACAAAGACAGTAAAACAAACCTTGCAGGTTCGATCCTCTGAAGCTGACCCAATAATTGCATTGCACCCTCCATTACCAATAACAACATCGGTCACGCGCAGGGTGTGCCCTGAAAAACTATACTCATAAAGATTATTTGCCTGCTGCCCTCTGAAATCATCGAATATCCTGAACCACGAAAGGAGGAGCAGCAAATACCACCATAGTTAGCACTGCTAGCACCCAAGCTGTACACTATCCTAAAAAGAAAAATCACTACAGCAACGGAAAGAAAATAGAAAAAGGGAGAGAAAAGTACATGAAGAGAGACCAAACTCTTACGGTTCCATCTTCAGAACCAGATACCAACAGCGAGTCATCTTCATTAAAAACCACACAAGTAACCGCCCTAAAATGTGCACGCCATTTCTTAAGCAATCTACCGGTTTCAACCTTACAATCAATGTCAATGCAAGCAACTCAGCACGGTATAGTAAACAGAAACAGACATAAATTAAGTCCCCACTTTCAATTCATAATCCTCCATAACCCAACACCACAAAAACTTCAGTACATGTTTATATTACACTTGATTCCTCTTAAGTAAGGGTAAAGTAAGCAATCCCAATTATTCATGAGAAAACCAGACGGTTGAAAAAAATAATGGATCACCAAAAAATAAAACTTACTTCCCACAAGTAAATATCACCAGACAAAGCTCCACCAACAATGTAGGTCCCCAGGTGATTAGAAGCAAGGGGCTTAATAGGTTCAGCGGGAAAGCTCTTCACTTCAACTTGAGGCTGCGCACGCATCATGCAAGTGACAATGTCATCATCAATTCATTCATGCATTCATTCATTATTAATAATTTTCATTATATAAGAAAATTTTAAACAATAAATATAATAAAAGGGAAGAACCTTGGACCAGGACCATAAGAGAACAGAACCAGATGTCGCTGAAGGTTCTCGAAGCTGAGAGCAGGCGATGAAGCGAGAGCCTACGGCGACAAGGCCGTGAGAAGGGGAGCAGCAAGATTTGTAGCGGAGCTGCTCCGCGCCGGTGTGAAGGTCCCAGCACCCTATTCCGCCGTCAACAGACGACGACGCCAAAATAACCTCCATCCTTCGTCGGAAGCACAGTTTGTATAGCAAGAGACTTCACGTCACACGGCAGAATAACAAACGAAGAATCAATGGAAGCGAAACCTAGCTTTTGAGCAGTGTGAGGAGAATACGCTTCTCTGTTTCGGAGGAGGCTACCCCGTAAAACATATACACAAGGGTTTTTGTTTTGATCTTTGACCAGCCTAGGGTTTTTATTGTTTTTTATAATTAAATCTTATGTGTTTTTATTTAGATTTTGTGAAAAAAAATTTATAATTTGATTTTGAGTTTAATGATTGTACATCGAGTGATTGAATGATAATATAAATAATAAAAATACTATGTAATTGTTTTACATTTTAAATGTATAATCTATTACTTATGTGGTTTTTACGAATGTCCTTGTTGAATAATCCTATTATATTTCATTATATTTGTAATTTTTCATGTACATACGTTTATAAAAAATAAGTTTTATTTGGATTGGTAGATAGATTTTGGAGGGTGAATTTGGATGGATTGGATTTTTGGATTAAAAGACAAACCGTGAGATTTAAGGAAAATATTTTTAGAGATAGTTAGAGATACGACAGTGTGAGTGATAATTTAAATTTTTGTAATTAATAAAATTAAAATAATATAATTTTATCTTTGTAATTAAAATTAATTTAAAATGAAATATAATTAATTATTTATAAAAAATAAATTATTATTATTATTATTTTAGTAAATTTATTTTAATTATTATTTTATAAATTTATTTTGGTTATTACAAATTTTATAATTAAATTTATTTGCACTTCTCACATGTTAAGCAAGTACTTCACCATTTAAATTACATCTCCATTACATTTTAAGGATAAACGTTTATAATTATAATTATAAAGTAAGTAAAAAAATTAATGTTTATATGGATTAACATGATAAATCATTCTACACATAATACCATAATCAATTATGTTATTCCATTACTCCACAATAAACATAAATAGTCAATTATTTATCTAGCTTACAAAAAAATCAATACAAGGATGAGTGCCAAAAAAAACAAGCTTTTTTCTCATTTTAAGTTTTTTTTTTTTTTTAAATTTCTAAAATGAGAAAAAAAATCTTAATTATGATTATGATAAATTGAGCTAAGTTACCACGATTTCGTAAAGAAAAAATCGTGTCACCATGATACAATTTTATTTAAGTGAGAATGAAATCATGTTAACATGACGATTTTAGTAAAAAGATAAAATCGTGCTAACAATACAATATCACTTAATTTAAGAGAAGGGATTAATTTTGAATTAATTAAAATCATGTCATGGTAACACCATTTCAGATCAGAAAAAATACACTAAAATCATGACATCATGACAGATTTCAATATATCTATATATTAAACTACGAATATCGGTTTCGTTTTCAACTCATCAATCATGTATCTCAATCCTAACACTATGTCAAAAAACCCTTATCCTATAAGCCCCTCTCGAAACCCCATTATTTAAAGAATAACCAAAACAAACTACATAATTTCTTTGAAATTTAGCCTTTAGTTATTCTATATAAGAAATTAATTATTTTATATTTAGTCTTTCATTATTATAATTTAGGACTTAATTATTTTAAATATAATATTTAATTAATTAATTTTACTAATTAATTATTTTATAATTTATTCTTTAATTATTTCACTTTCAAATTCCATTATTTGAAAAAAAAAGCACAAGTTTCAATTATTTTCCCATTGTTGATTCCATTATTTGAAAATTATCATTTAAATATTATATAACAGAAATTAATTAATATTTTATAACGGAAATTTAGCATTTAAATACTCTATAACATAAATTTGTTAATTTAATATTCTTTATTACTACTAACATGGTGCCTTTCGATTTTATCATTGTTGAAAGAATAAGATTTGGAAAGAGGCTTATGGAGAAACACAAAACATTTAATATATATATATATATATATATATATATATATATATTTTGAAATTATGTCACTATAACACGATTTATTATATATTTTCTGAATTAAAATTGTATTAGGGTAATAATATTTTAATATATTTTTTCTAAACTGAAATACTATAAACGTACTATAGTGGCAGGATTTATCCATAACCGTAATTAATTTTTTTTTATTCTAAAAATTTCGAAAGAAAAGAAAATTACCCGATAAACAGAAAAAACCTGATAAAGAAAGACTAATTATATAATTGTACATATACCAGCTATCTTTCTTATCCTTTCTTCACTGCAAGGATGAGCATGCCCCCACAATTCTGCACTTCCAAATCATCTCAATTCAATAAATACAATACATTCACTCGTATTTTTATCGTCGTGAATAAAAATATTTGCGATTTTTATCAAATTACATATATTGAAAGGAGAAAAGGTCAAATATCACCAACATTATTATTTGTGCTAACTGTTATGTGTAAGCAATTCCACGATTTAAAGTCATAGAAGTGTCACTACTACCCTATTAGACCTCCGGAATGCTTTGTACCAACTTCGGTGGCACAGAATATTCCCCAAGGCCCCAGCATACCATATCGATCTATGCTAGCCAGAGACATATCTCTCATCTCCCAGAGAAAAATATAAACATAAGTTCCTTCAGCTTAAAAAGGCTAAATTACTAATCAACTATTTGGAAGCATTTTAGTTCAAGTCAATTAACCCCGCTCGATCAACTCTGCATAATGCCAACAATAAGACCTAGACTTCAAGAGTAAAATATCCAAGATGGATGGCACGAGAGATCCAATTTCCAAAAGCGTGGAACAGTGAATTTCTCACAATTGAGTACACAGCAATATAAATAATAGCAGTATGTTAACAGATGTCATCAAATTATTTGTCTTTACACAATAGCATAAACTTTTAGCAAAAATTAATTCTTTGACATGGTATAAAATATTTTTTCACAAAGTTGTTTGAAATTAAATGGTCGTGATTTTTTAAACAAAAATTATTCCAGCTCATTTAATAAAGACAATATATCTACACCAGAACTGGAACTGATAGTGTTTGAAGCCATAGCAGCATTGAATTTCCGCTGCTATTTTAAAAATACTTTCTTGAGCATATTGACAACGTGACATTCTGGCAAAAACTACCAATAGTCACCACAGGAACAAACTCCATCCCTAAAATGATGGAAGCGATTCACATCTCTAACAAGAATCTCTCTATTAGCAAATTTTGAAATAAATTTTGTGACAGCATGACAGTCTTCACACAATCTCAAGTTTTTTCTGATCCTTATGGTTTCGCCTTTTGCAGTATTAATGAGTCCAAAGGCAACTGCAAGCTTCTCGCTATGTCCCAATACAATTTTCTCCTTCTCTTCTTCATCGAGATCATAGAGAACAACATTTGTCTGTGGGACATAACCCTGCTCTTTCATCTCAGTTGACAACTTAACTATCAAAGCCTGAACCTCTTCAATTTGTGGGTTATGCTCGTCAACAGAGACAAAGGAGTACACCTTCCTTTTCACTTCAATCCAGCTGCAACCTGGAAGCTTTTGAAGGCCACGAGCTTCCAGTAGCTTCATTACACTCTTTGCTTCACTCCACATCTTAGCTGCTGCATAAATATCGGCTAAAAGCACATAATTTCCAGCATTCGTAGGCTCCAACTCAAAAAGCATACTACTTGCTCTCTCTGCAAGTTCGACATTACAGTGAATCCTACAAGACCCAAGAAGGGAACCCCAAACTGTGCGTCCGGGTTCAAAATGCATATCTTCTATTACTTTGATTGCTTCCTCTAATCTGTTAGCTCTTCCAAGAAGATCCACCACACAAGCATAATGCTCCATACCAGGATGGATCCTGTACTTACTAAGCATGGATTCAAATAAAATCTTTCCTTCCTCAACAAGGCCTGCATGACTGCAAGCACCCAGAACAGTAATGAATGATATATAACTCGGTGAAACTCCTTGGTGGATCATGTTTTCAAAAATTTGGATCGCTTTCTTTCCGAAACCATGCATACCGTAAATAGAAATCAAAGAATTCCAAGAAACAACATCACGATTCTTCATGCTATCAAACACCCTCTGTCCCATCGAAATCTCACCACATCTTCCATACATTGTAATAAGCGCACTAAGAACTGGCAGTATTGAATCAAGTCCCCGTCTAAGGATATAAGCATGAATCAACTTCCCTTGTTCTAATGCAGCAAGTCCTCCACAAGCCTGAAGTACACTAACCATTGTAACTGAATTCGGAACTGAATCACATGCCTCAAGCATCATTAACTGAAACAGTTCCAGTGCTTTCATAGGCATATCATTCTTCGCAAAACATGCAATCATAGCGCTCCATGAGACAAAATTCTTGGTAGGCATTGCACAAAACACGGAATTTGCATCAGACACACTGCCAAACTTAGCATACACATCTAACAGAGTTGTCATAACATGAATATTTGCTTCATAGCCATGTCGTAGAATATGGGCATGAATCTCCTTGCCCTTCCGGAGAGGGCAGACTGACAGCTCCGAAACAACGCAAGCCTTAAGCACATACGTATACGTGAACCTATCCGATGGGACCCCAGTGCAATTCATCTGGGCATACAAATCCAGCAGCTCCTCACCACGACCCACCATTGCCAGTGCTCGGAAGAGTGCATTCCAGACATATATGGTTCTTTCCAGCGTTTCATCAAATACCTTGCGAGCACGATCAATAGACCCGAGCTCATAGTACATATTGATAAGTTTAGTAGCCAAAAACGGGTCTTGGTCAAAACCCCTATCGGTAAGATGGCGATGAATGTCAAGGCCATCGGTGAGCGAGTTCTGCTGGGCACACGAATAGATTAAATGCTCAAAAGTCTGCTGAGTTGGATTAGGCTCAAAGCACAGGAGATTAATAGCCTGCTTAAGGTTCCCACCTTTGCATAATGACTGTATCAGTTGGTTGTTGTTGCTCTTTATGTCCTTGATAGGGTTTGTTGAAGGATTCAATGAAGCAAAAGTCACCGGAAGTCTTGAATACACACTTGAAGTGTAGCACAGGTGGGTTTGAGATGGAGTATGTCTGACAATTTGGGGAATCTGAAGCACCCACATCAGACAATATTTTGCTGCAACTGTCCTCCCAAAAAGCTTCGTCAGTGTTTCTGCCATAAAGGAATAAGTTCAATGGTTCGTTTTGCCGTTACATAGCTTCCAAACCAATGTCACATGTGTAAGCAACATTAAGCAAGAAAGAAACTGTAAACAACTCAAATTTAAGAAAAAAAAAAAAAAAACATAGTAAGAGGTAACCAATAAGCTTCAGGAACAACAAATACGAGGTTGTCTATGTTCTACTTTGTAACCCCATTTCAGTGTTTTACTATGAATAAACAAATAGTGCAATGAACAGACATAACCTGATACAATTTCCCAACAAAAACATACCAGAGCTGATAGTTGTGAGACAAAAGCTTCAAATTTCAGTGAGAGTTGTTAGAGTGAAGTGGTCTCGTTGATGTTTTGAAGGCAAAATTGTTGCAGATACTGAATGGACCACCGTGCATATGAATTCGACCATTTCAGTTTAGATATTTCAAAGGGTATTCTAAATCAAAACCGGGTCCCAACAATGCAGCGGGTCGGGTCGAATTATTTCGAACGGGTTGAATTTAACCGTTAAGATTTTATCCTTAAAAAGACGTTAGCATGTTACCTGAGATTATATTTAGGCATACCCAAACACAAACCAAATTATCATTCGGATTTGTTAACTAAGTGCACGGTAATATCATATTAAATCAAATCTTTTTACATAATCAAATCAAGATTTATTACTTTAATGGTAGTTGAGTAATAATTGACTTAACAAAAGTTAAATACAATTTTTTATATTTATAAATAATGTGCTAAGAAATTCAAAAAATGTTACAGAGTTCATATTAATTTTCAAAATAACTATAATACGAATGTTTTTTTTAATTATAACATAGATAAATTTTCAAAAATTACAAAAAAAAATAAAAATTATTCTATTCGTGGAATATTTACACGTAACAATTTTTATGTGTAGGTTATATAGTAGACTAACATTATAAATAGTCCATTAATAATTTATATTAATGAATAATGAGAAACTTTATATAAAAACTATGATATTATTTTTAATATAAATTTTAAGTTAATGATTTTGTAAAAAAATTCTAATAAGTTATATTGACGTAGTTCATCTTAGTTACCTGAAAGGTAATGTTAAGTGCTCTCATTATTTTCAAGGTGAAAATCTGAGCATTCGACCACAATTCTGATTTTTCGAAAAGTCTTTTCTGAACGCATTCTCCTAAGTATGAAAATCATCACTTTATTGTTTTGGTTTTATTTTAGTTTTTTAAATTTCACAGTCTAGAAGTTTTTTTAATTATATAATTTGGAAGACAAAAATATCTTTCTAAGTTATTTTTTACATATTTTTTTTGAAAGTTACGTAAATATAAGGTATTTCTTATTTCAGAATTATACAATTGAGTGTTGGGAAGTATTTTTGTTTGAAAAGAAATCCAAATTATATAATATTTTTTATAAAATAATTTCGTAATAGTAATCTAAGAATATTTTTTTCAGATATTTTTTAAATTGTACAACTGAGAGGTCATTTTAACATAATTTTTTTTGTAAAATTATACAATCTAAAAGTTAGCTTTCTTCTATTAAAATGATGTGATATATTATTTTCTTCTAAGTGGAAAAAATACGAAATGTAAAAAATGTAAAATCAAACCAGAACATGATAAGAAAGACAACAATTAAAAACAACAATATAAAAGGAAATGACACAGAAAAAAGACATTTTTATTTTTTCCACACTCTATAAAAGTGCATAAAAAATCATGGAAATATAGAAAGAAATACCTATATGATATAACATAATCAGTCGGGTTAGGTTGAATTCGTGTAAATGGGTTTATAATAAAATATGGTATCAATGTTAATTATTAAATAAACTTATTTTACTCCGTACTAATATCATTTAAAAAGTACTTATTTTTCTTAAAAAATTATATTATAAAATTTTATTGAAACATAATGAATTATTTTACAAGAAAGTTATATTTTATCACGATAATAATCAATAACAATCAAAAATTTGATTTGAATTATGAGAAAGTAGAAAACTATTTTAATTAGTTATACCTATAGTAAAAAAATTCACTTTAATAAGCAATATGATTTATAATAACGATGAAAAACTTAAATAAATAACAATTTTAACATAATATATTAGTTATACATATAACAAAAAAATCACTTTTCATTATAATATTCACGAATCAAAACCTTTATCGAAATCATTTTTTTCTACTTATCATTATTACTAAAAAATAACTTAATCATATTTAAATATTAAAAAGATGAAAATAATAAAATAAAATTGGATTGTTAAATATATATTTAAAATTATTAAAGATGCAAATGATACTTTACCTCTAAAGTTATATGTAAATAAAACACATGATATTTCAAGTTCTTAAATAATTATAACATAATAAATCATAATTTTATCTCTAAATATTACCGTATATTTCTAAATAATAAATCATATTTATCTTTCCCTCTCTATATATATTATACTAAATAAAAAGTAAGGATTAAAAAAATCTTTAAATAAATTATAGGATAGTAAACATCTTTATTTAGAGGTTTTTTTTTTCATTTTGGTGTAGTTTTCAATTTTAATTCTCAAAATGGGTAGAAAAAAATTTATTTATCAAAATAGACAAATTTTGTCAGCTAGATAGGCATAATTTCAAACTCGTCAAAATATAAGTGATATGCTGGCAGTTTCAATTAATAATATTAATTAAAATCATTTCTCTCTCTGCAATCATTTTTGAATTATTTGATATTATAATTATTAGGTTTAACAATTAATAAAAAAATAATTATTATATAATAATAATTAACAAATAATTTTTTAATTATTTAGTACTATGTTTGTTATTTTAACAATTAACAAAAAAATTAATAATAATAATTAACAAAACTGTAGTAAAAAAATTAAGACATACAAATTTATTTAAAATTAAAACAAAATAACATAATGATAATATCATATGTGGTAAAATACTTGATTATGCAATAAAACATTATATTAATTACGTTTATGAGTATGTACTTATATTTACAGCATAATCCTGGAAAGTTGTAAAATGCAAGCTCCTTACACAAATACAGTTTCTTTTCTTTACACTCATTTTATCAAACAATTTCTGAATTTTAAAATTCTCATACCCATTTATTTTTCTTTTCACAGTTCCAAACAACCACCTTTTAAGAAAATAATAAAAAAAAAATTCTTTCTCTTCGTCTTCCATTATTTTCATGCATTTCACCTTTAGCTACTAAAACATTAAAAAAAGTTATTTTAATTTAAAATTGTTAGACTTTTAAAAGAAATATATAATTGGAAAATTTTAATATCCATGCATCAATTTTTTTTATTAAATCCATCCATGCATACTGAACTTGGTTTTACATCATATTTTTTACAAAATATCCCTTTATGTATTGATAAAAGTAAGTAAATGTTTTATAAACAAATCATGAATATCAAAGATGATTTCTTTATAACTTTCTTATCTATTTGAAATATTTAGCCAATATTTTATGATTAATTTTTTATCTAAAAATCTAACCATGTACTTTAAATAATGTCAACATTCTTGATCATCTTTTAATCCATCTATAATATTCAAACTCAAAATATTTTTTAATCTAATTCCACTTTAATATTGATAACATTATAGTACACATTAGTCCTTACAATTTCCTTTTTATTTCCTTTTTATCTTATTTTTTTATGAACATCCGATTTCGTCCGGGTAAATAAATTAAAACTAAGAAAATAAAAATGTGTCTATAATTAATTGAATAATCAAAATAGAAAAATGAATAAAAAAATAATAAATAGAAAAAAATATACACTTGATTAGTTTAGATTTTTATTAAAAAATAATAAATAATAAATCAAATGAAAAGAAGTTTGAATTTATCCATTTTTTTTACAAAACATAAAAAATAATAACAGTTAACAAAAACAAAAATACAAAGTAAATAAAAAAGTAATAAAGAACATAAATGAAAAATCAAATAAATAAATAATTAACATAAAAATAAAAACAGAATAATAAATAAAAGGAAAATACATAAAAAGAAATTAAAACTGTTTTAAAACTAAACCACCCATGTTTTCATTTCACAATAACAAAAAATATATAAAAAATAAAATATGACTCTTCTCAAACTCTTTCATCTTAGGTTCATCTACACTTTATCTTTAATAATAATAAGAAAGAAAGATTCAATCTTTCAAAACTGGTCTGAACTAATTAATTCTCATTTTTTACTATCCACACTCATTTTAAAATTGAGAAGCAAGGAACTTGTGGAGAGGAGACTATCATTTTTTAAGAACAATCACAAGTATGATTTGTAAAGTTTAAATTTTCATATGGATCTTGAAGTTTGAAATTTGTAAATCCTGTGTTCTTATCTTCCTATGATGTTTTTTTATTTCTTCATCATTTCATTTTCATATAAAGATAATAAAAAATAAAAAAAAGGAGGTCATTTTTCTCTTTATCGCATTTTGGTTTTTTTCTTATTTCTTAAATAATAATAAAAATTCATCATTTTCCATCTTCCATATTTTGTTTTGTCCATGTATTTTGTGCTCTCAAAATCACTCCAAAATAGTCCCAAAACAACCTCCGTCGTCATCCGCCTTCCTGTGCCGCCGCCGCTCCTTTTCGCCGTTGTCGCTGCCGCTTTGGGTTGGTAGACCTAACATGGGTTTGGAGTAAGGTGGTGGTGGCTTAGGATTGAGGTGATGATGACCTAAGATTGTGGAGTTTGGGCCTTTCTTTTCGCACCCTCCATATTACCATAACACCCCGTAACACCCTTTTTGGGTTTTTTTGAGTGAGCCTAATATTTAAAAAAAAAAGAACTTTTATTTGTGTACTTCCATATTTTAAGCTTATATCTTGCATGTTTTATTTTTTTATTTTATTGTGTTATAATTATTTTTTTATTATTTTAATAAAAATTAAATTGGTATACTAAAACTTTATAAATAAATTTTTGGAATACTATATTTGCTAATAATGTTAGATATCAAATGGCCGCACACGTCATAGATATTTAATATAAAACATTGGAAATAAAATTTTGGAATATTATATTTTCTAATAATGTTAAATATCAAATGACCACACACGTCATACGATATTTAATATTATTATTTCAAATATTTTTTAAATATCAAATGACCGCATGCGTCATACGATATTTAATATAAAACTTTGGAAATAAAATTTTGCGATTATAATATTTTTTAATAATATTAAATATCAAATGACCACTCACGTCATATGATATTTAATATTATTATTCTAAAGTTCTTTAATATCAAATTGTCGCACGTGTCATACGATATTTAATGTTATTATTCTAAGGTTTTTTAAATATCAAATGGTCGCACGCGTCATGCGATATTTAATGTAAAACTTTGGAAATAAACTTTGGGATTGTATATTCTAGATACTTTGAAAATAAATATCTTTTTAAAATATGTATTTTTTAAAAATAAAAAAATTATAAACTTTTGAAACTTAAAAATATTTCTATTAATAAAAAAAACATATATGAAAATTCTAAAATTTCAAAACAATCAACTGACAAATTTATCTAAAGAACTATGTAACCCTGATTCTCCACCCTTGATGGAGATACGTAGGAGCAAGGTCAAACCTTGTCGGACCCTTTCCCAGAATAAAAAATATTTTTCTTTATTTTTATTTGTATTTTTGTCTTTTTTTTTAGAAAAATAAACATTTTACAAAATCACATTTATTTTACTTCTTTAATTAAACGTACCGTCTTAGGACGGGCGTTGTGGGAGTGCTAATACCTTCCCCACACATAACCGACTCCCAAATCCCAAATATGGTTTTCGCATACTTGCTTTATCAATTTTTTGGTTTTTCCATAGTTTTCCATGATAAACTATGGCGGCGACTCATCTTGTTTTAAAAAAATAAGATTATTTTCATCTGCCGTCCCCGTCGTAATCCCGGTTGCGACAGTTTTCATGTGTCCTAATTATTTTTTGTTATTAGCAATACTCACTTTTCATAATATTTTCACCATACGTATATATATGATTATTTTTAACTTATATAATAGTTGAATTTTATAATTTTCATAATCCAATTAAACAGTTTTTATGTCCTGATGAACAAGTAAAAAAGAGGTCACAATTATTGTTCTTCAAAATAAGAAATTATTAGGATTTCAAAAACCCAATTGTTAAAGAAATCAAAGTAAGTCTTTTGAAAAAAGGAGTTTTAGAAAGAAAAAAAAAAACTAACAATAAAACTATATTTTAAATGTCTGGGGACTAGTGGTAAGTACAAAATTAAAAATACCATCTTTTAAAGAAGCTGTTGGTGGTGTACACAAGCTTCACAAAGCAAGAAGCCCTATCTAAAATGCCTATGAAGAAATTAGCATCTTCACTTTCTGCTTTAAGGATTCCTTGCTTATAGATAATAGATGACGGCATGGATCAGAACACCTAAGGATTTGAATAGATTAACCCCTTCACAAAACACAACTTCAAACTGACACAATTTTGAACATGAAATATATATATATTTATAAAAAGGTGAACAAGTGGCAAATATAATAGTCAGATACCTGCTTTAAGAGCTTTCCAATTTCCATTCCATGTTTAATTGTTTATTGGAAAAAGGAAAAGACAATGCAGCTGCGATTCTAAAAATTGATGCCATGTTATAATAACTCACACAGAAAGAAAACAACTGAATCAGTCAAGCTCGCTGGCTATATTCTATCTGTTTTGTGTGAAAGTGGTTGTACTTAGCGTGATTATTCATATACAAAGTTAACTTCTTAGTTTCTCTTTCTTTCTATCTTAACCCTAACAGAAAGAAAGAGCATGGAAAACCACACTCTTCCTCTGGAGTTGACAAGAGAAATTCTTCTGAGATTGCCAGTGAGATCTGTGTTGCGTTTTAAGCGTGTATGCAAGTCATGGCATGCTCTCATTTCCTCTCCTCAATTTGCCATTTCCCATTATGACTTAGCTGCTTCACCCTCCCATAGACTTCTTATCAAATCAAAGGACTTTTCTGTTCAATCCATTGATATAGACTCACGGCTTTTCAAACCATCCCGTGCAGTGCATTTCCTTTGCCTCCCACCACCACCTCCACGCCCTAGTGATGATTCTCATTACAAATATGAGCTTTTGGGTTCATGCAGAGGACTAGTACTTTTATGGTACCAGGGAGATCTCATTCTTTGGAACCCATCAACAGGTGCCCATAAACGATTCCCAAACATTGAAGGTGATGATGACTCCGACTCACCCGAAGAAATTCTGTATGCTTTTGTGTATGACACATCAACAGCTGAATATTGTTTTATTCTTGTTGATTTGGAAGAGTTTGAATACAATGAGTCTGAAAGTGATGAGAGGAAAGCTGAGATCCTGATTTTCTCTTTCAAAACTGCTTCGTGTGTTCCATGTAAGAGCATCTATTTTCCATACAAGTACATCGGAGAGAAGTTCAGCGCTGGGGCACTGTTCAGTGGGGCTATTCATTGGTTGGTTTTCACTGAGGATGAAAATTTCCCTGTGATTATTGCCTTTGATATGATACAAAAGAGTTTATCAGATATTCCTCTCTTTGACCATTTCACTACGGAAAAATATAATATTTACAGTTTTGGGGTAATGGGAGAATGTCTGAGTGTGTGTTGCAAGGTGAAAGGGTGTGCAAGTGCAGAAATATGGATGATGAAAGAATATAAAGTGCGGTCATCTTGGACTAAGTGTGCGGTTATACCTATTCGTGGCTTTCTCAAGGACTGGTTTTGCCCCGTATGCATTACTAAAGATGGTAAAATTTTTGGATCAAACATTGGAGGAAGATTAGAGAAACGTAATCATAAGGGAGAGCTGCTAGAGTTTCTCAACTATGGTGGAGGTGGAGAGTTGTACTGTCTCAATCTACAGTCTGCTGTGTATAGAGAGAGTCTACTGTCCCCAAGTAGCGAAGATGATCAGCAGTAGTAACAGACAAGAAAATTTAAGGTATGCATTGTTCTGCAATCAATTTCACCATAATATTTTTCTCATTCATCTTGAATTATGGAATATCAAACTCTATATAAGCAGAATGTATATGCTGTGGGGCAAAACCTATTTTCCACTATCTCTAATTTTCATCCGAGAATCTAGACTCGGGTGTTAGATATAAAAAACGAGTCTAAGATTAAATATTCATATGTGAGTCTAAATATCATTGAGTAGAAAAGAGTAGTTGAAGTAAGAAAACCAACTTTAGGATTTTCCCTAACATTTTACTGTATCACTGTTTTTCTGCTAAAATCTTAGAGAGTTTCCAATTAATTTCCTAACATTTACATGACATTCTTGTTTGCCGCGGGCCATGAAAGATACATGTACCTTGAAGTGATGACACGGCTAGCAGAAACATAGCACTTAGAAGAGAATGCCTTACATATGATATTAAATCAGTGGTAATGCAGAAATAGTGTCTGTTCTAGTGGTGATTTCGAGTATCAACAGACTTTGTAATTAACATGTGTTTCAGATTATCTTTTGTGCTCTTAATTAGGATAGTCCACAAGTACACTTTCTTTCTTTATACTCATTTTATCAAAGAATTTCTGCATTTTAAAAATTTCACACCCATTTCTTTTTCTTTTCACACTTTCAAACAATAACCTTTTAAGAAAATCCATAAATTTTCTTTCTCTTTGTTTTCCATTATTTTCATGCATTTCACCTTTAGTTATCAAAACATTAAAAAAATTATTTTAATTTAAAATTGTTAGACTTTTTAAAATAAATATAATAAGAATTTAATATTAATAAATTACTAGTTAACCATTTAAAATATTTTCACTCTCTATCTAAATTAAAATTTTAAAATTACATGTTTCTAAATTTTGTTCTTACATATTACTCAAAAAACATATTAAAAATATATATAATTCATTCTTACTTTCAATTTATAATTAAATTGTGAGTGTTGTAGCTGAATGATTGAGAACGATAAGTTAATCAGACTCTTTCTTTTATATTTGAGGAGAAGTACACGTTAATCTTTTAATATTGAGTTGATCAAGTGAAATAAGAATTCTTTATTAATTTTGAAAAATTTAAAGGATGTGTTCAGACTTTTAAAAAACTTAAAAATTAAAAAAAAAAGCTTTCAAGACTATTTAAAAACATGTTAAAATGATATAATAATAAAAAAAATAATGAATGAGTTTATGTTTCTCAGTTTTTGTTTTTCTTTTCTTTTGTTATTTTGTCCCGAAACATAAAAGATAGACCTATTGTGATTTTTATTGATATTCTTTAATTTTATTTATTTATTTTTTCATATTATCCTTGTAGGTTAATTTATTGAAGATTTGTTTTATTTTTCTTCATGGATTTAATATATTTCCAATAGTATTGTTTTTTAATTAAATTAATTAATGTCTAGAATGAACTTTAATTAGAAAAACAACATATTCTGTCCTCTCCTCGTACGTCGACACAAGTATTACACACTAAATGAATTATTAAATTATACTTAACACGTTTTAGTACATTGATCAAAGTCTCATAAATTATGTTTCCAAAATATGTGTTCGTGTTTGTCATGTGTTGATCTAGCTTTTAACAACATATATATAATTAAAATAGAAATAAACTCTTAAGGAAATTAAAAATCGTTGTCCAAGGATCATACATTTTTTATGATTGTACTTAGCAGTAAAAGTTATCATTACTTATTATATATATAAAAAACCATATTTTACCTATTTCCAATATTTTTTCCGTGCCATTATCATAGCTACATATTGATAACGATGAGATAGAATCTGATGGATCGATAACTTGTATCTGTGTTCCCACACGGTTAGTAAAATTGTTCTATAATATTTGGTTCTCTTACAAAAATGAAATATAAATATCAAACAATTTGTTCAATGGAATCTCAAGTTTTCCAACATTGTCATAAGGGTGTCAGAATTGACAATTGAAACTCCTTCTAAAAATATAACCGTGAAAAAATAATAATATTTAATTTTTCAAAAGTAATTATTAAAAAATAAAATAATATTTAGTTGTTTAGAAAATATTGATTTTTCATATTATTTAACTAATACTTTTACAAACTTTTGTAGCAATCTTAAATTAAATGATAATGAACGATATCTTCATGCTTTTATATTTAAATATAAAACCAATAAAATTGATACATTAGTAATAAATCCATGCATTATTATTTTTTTTATCAAATGCATGCATGCATTAACTGAACTTGGATGTCTCTTAGGTCATATGTACAAACAATCTCTTTATGTATTGATAAAAGAAAATAAATGTTTTACAAACAAATCATAAATTTAGTACCATAATTATTCCAGAATTAACCAGAGTATGATTTTATCAAAAATTATGTCAAAATATCAAGTAATTTCTCTAATAAAGTGATGAATAATTATGTTATTTACTTTTCTGTTTTAAAATTTTTTTATGTAAATATTAGGTTTGGAAAAACTTCAAATCTAGTTTAGGTGTGTTAGTTAGATTATGCGGTCAAAAGTTCACCTAATCTTGTTGTCTGGTATTTTCAAGAATCATGAAAGAGGTTGTTGGTGGTTTTTTTTCTCTTAGGAATTCAATATTCTTCTTTTTTATTGAACTTATGGGTGCTATCTTTGGTAATAAAGCACACTAATAATGTCAATTATGGGCATTTAGGCTGAAGAGTGATTCTATTATGGTTTTTCAAGCTTTTACATGAAATAAGTGTTTATCCTTTTGTGAAAAAAATTGATTTCAACAAAATTGATTTCAAGGTTTTATACATTTTTAGAAAAGATAACTATATTATGTTGATAAACTTGCTTCTTTCAAACTGAAACAATAGATTTGACTTCTTCCGTTATTTTAATTTTTTTCATAATAGATATAATCTCTCTTTTCTCATCTTGTTTAGATATTTTTTGGGATGATTTTGTATCTTATTGCATGGATTTGACCTAATCTTCCACGTGTGTTTGTTTCCGTTTTTTCTTTAAAAACATTATGATTTCTTTATAACTTTCTTATCTATACCCAACTTTTTATGATTATTTATTTTATGAAAATCTAACCATTTACTTTAAATGATGGCATCATCTTTTAATCCATCTATAATATTCAAATTCAAAATCTTTCTTAATCTAATTCCACTTTAATGCTGATAACATTACAGTAAACAAATTAGTCCTTACAATTTCCTTTCTATCTTACTTTTTTATGTGATCTAGTTGTTTTTTGTTATTCGTATCGTAATACTCACTTTTTTTGTAAGATTTTCACCATACATATATGATTATTTATAACTTATACAATAGTTGAATTTTATAATTTTCATAATCTAATTAAACAGTTTTTATGTCCTGAAGAACAAGTAAAAAAGAGGTCACAGTTATTGTTATTCAAAATAAGAAATTATTAGGATTTCAAAAACCCATTGTTGAAGAGATCAAACTAAGTCTTGAAAAAAATGAGTTTTAGTAAAAAAAAGGTAACAAAACTATATTTTAAAAGTCCAGTGACTAGTGGTATGCACAAAATTAAAAATAGCATCTTTTAGAGAAGCTGTTGGTGGTGTACACAAGCTTCACAAAGCAACAAGCCCTATCTAAAAGAAAATTATACATATAAAGATTTTTAAATATGTTGGTAGGTGTTAAATTTTCTAACTTGAGCTTATTTCCTGCCATCTATACCTATGAAGAAATTAGCATCTTCACTTTCTGCTTTAAAGATTCCTTGCTTATATATAATAGTTGACAGCATCCATGAGTACCCCTTAGGATTTCAATAGATTAACAACTTCACAAAACACAACTTCAAACTGACACAATTTTAAAGATGAAATATTTTTTTATAAAAAAGTGAACAAGTGGCAAATAAAATAGTCAGATACCAGCTTTAAGAGCTTTCCAATTTCCATTCCATGTTTAATTGTTTATTGGAAATGGGAAAAGAGAGTAGAAGCTGCCATTCTAAAAATTGATGCCATGTTAAATAATTCAGACAGAAAAAAAAAAAAAAAAAAAA
>Ga0209489_100310_pt1 | contig 85749 bp, 87 predicted proteins | sample SiratrowhiteBW_FD_187527 | JGI IMG/M metagenome (GOLD analysis project Ga0209489, IMG submission 187527) | Root nodule microbial communities of legume samples collected from California, USA - Siratro white BW (SPAdes) (version 2) | ecosystem: Host-associated > Plants > Roots > Nodule | place...
ATGCGCCGGAACTCGTCCACCGGATCGATATCCGTGAACGCGCTTGCAATCGTGCAAACCCGCCCGTCTTCGCCGGCATAGACCACCCGGTCCTCGCCCCAATGACGGCGTCGGCAGATCAGCTCGAAGGCGCGGCCGCGCAGCGGGTGGAACGGATGCGTGATCCGTACCTTGAGGCAGGTCGTATCAACATGCCCTGCAGTTGACGACTTTCGACAAGGCCAAGGTCGAGCAGGCTGTCCTCATCATCGAGCGCTGGCTGCTCGGCCGCCTGCGCCACTGCGTCTTCTACAGCCTCACCGAGGTCAACGCAGCGATCGGCGAGTTGCTCACCAGGCTCAACGAGGAGCGGCCGATCCGACGGCTCGGCGTGACGCGCCGCCGGCTGCTCGAGGAGGTCGACCGGCCGGCGCTCAAGCCGTTGCCGGCAAGCCCATACGTCCTCGCGGAGTGGCGGATCCGCCGCGTCAGCCTCGACTACCACGTCGAGGTGGAGAAGCATTATTACAGCGTTCCACATCGCTTCGCGCGTGCCGAGGTCGAGGTGCGGTTCACCGCCCGCACCATCGAGATCTTCCACAAGGGCGAGCGGATTGCCGCGCATCAGCGCATGAGTGGCAATCACAAGCACACCACCGTGCCGGAGCACATGGCCTCCAGCCATCGGCGCTACGCCGGCTGGACCATCGGGCGTATCCGCCAGGACGCCGCCGCGATCGGGCCGGCAACCAGCGCATTGTGCGACCTCATTCTCGACGAGCGCTCGCACCCCGAACAAGGCTTCCGCGCCTGCCTCGGCATCCTCAGGCTCGCCGCGTCCTACGGGCGCGAACGGCTGGACGCCGCGGCTGCGCGGGCGATCGACATCGGCGCGCGCACCTATGGCTCGGTCAAGTCGATCCTCGCCAACAATCTCGATCGGCGTCCTGCTCACCAGCGCTCCGCGGACGATGCGCCGATCCTGCATGCCAACATCCGCGGACCGCGCTACTACAATTAGGAGACCGTCCCTTGCTCACCCATCCGACCCTCGACCGCCTCAACGCCCTCGGCCTCCACGGCATGGCCAAGGCCTTCGCCGACATCGAAGCCGCCGGTGAGGCTGGCAGCCTCGGTCACGCCGAATGGCTTGCTCTGCTGCTCGAACGTGAAGCCTCGCTGCGGCACGACAAACGGCTCGCCACTCGCCTGCGCTACGCCAAGCTGCGCCAGCAGGCGTGCGTCGAGGACATTGACTACCGCACCCCGCGCGGCCTCGACCGCCCACTGTTTGCCAAGCTTGTCGAGGGACGCTGGATCGACGACCACGTCAATCTCCTGATCTGCGGCCCGGCCGGCGTCGGCAAGAGCTGGCTCGCCTCGGCGCTCGGCCACAAGGCCTGCCGCGACAATCGCTCCGTGCTCTATCAACGTGTTCCGCGGCTGTTCGATGACCTCGCTCTCGCGCGCGGCGACGGCCGCCATCCACGCCTGTTGCGCGGCCTCGGCCGTGTCGATCTGCTGATCCTCGATGATTGGGGGCTCGAGCCGCTCGATGCCGGCGCCCGTCATGACCTCCTGGAAATCCTCGAAGATCGCTACGGTCACCGTTCCACCATCGTCACCAGCCAGCTCCCCGTGGACCAGTGGCATGTGCTCATTGGAGATCCCACCTATGCCGACGCCGTGCTCGATCGCCTCGTCCACAATGCCCATCGGCTCGACCTTACCGGCGAGAGCCTGCGCCGAACCCGGCAATCCGCCCGAAAGGCCTGAGCCCACTGTGGACATGCCGCTTCGCTTGGACAACGCCAGGCGTTGCCCACATGCCCACAGCAACCGCAACAGAAGCAGAAGAAGTTCAAGCCGCGATTCCAGGTTGACCGCGCGGCTCGCCCAATGCCAGAGAACCTAGGCAGCCAGAACGCCTCGTCCCCGGGCGAGATCAATCGGAAAGGTGGGCGACATCGTCTCGGAATCCCCGGGCGACTTCATATCGGTACACCCGGGCGACTTCGTCGGAATCCGCACCACAGCGATGCCGTCGAGTTCGGCTGGCAGAGAAACGACGAAATGGAGCCGACCGAGGGGGGGGCGCTGTTGCAACATGGCACAGCGATGCGATTCTGACGCGAACTTGTGACTCAGGACACTAACTGAAATCGATGTTCTTCACGGTCGACTGGTAAGTAACCTCTTCCACGCACAATCTCTAGCTATGGGGACACCTGTATTTACGTAGCTCGAGGTCTACGTAGCTCGAGATCTACGTAGCCGACTTGGTGCGACTAGATGCCTTTGCCGCGGCGGTCTTATCCAAGCAATTCGCCTATGTTCGATGACACCGCAGCGTGCGCTTTGGCCCATTCCTCGCGCAGCCAGCGGGCACAGGAAATGTTTTGTTCAAAGATCGAATACTTGTGTCCCTCACCGTAATCAGTGGCGGCAATGTGTTCGCAGGAGATTTGCCGAATTGGACTTTCGTCGTGCGCGGCATGATATTCGAATAAGTCGCGTACGACACGCTTCCACGGCTCGATCCGTCTCGCGTCCCACTCATCATCCACGTACTAGCCCGGCATCGGGCGGGTAAACGGGTATTGGATACCGCGACCATAACTCCCGTCGGGATGGGTCGCCCAGGTGTTGACTGGGTTCGCGGGCACTGCACAGCGCGCATGGGCGTGATGCACAAAATTTGCTTCGATCCATTTCTTCGTCACGTTGCCTGGTTTAAACGGGTCAAGAACCAATCGACCGGCGTCGCCCACCTTCATGTTCTGGACCATCTGCTCGTTGGGATTGTCAATCTTGAAGATCACGTGACTGTGGTCAAGTGTCATGTAGAAGGGCACCCCGCGGCGCTTGACCAGTGAAGCCACTTCGTCGATGCGGCCAAGATGCTCCGACCACATGTTTACGTGGACTTCGAAGCATGCAACCACGTCATGCCTCATGCCAAAATCGTGAGCGCGCAAATAGAACTCGGCCACTTCCTCATTACTGAGCGTGTGCCCGTCGGCATGGTTCGTCGTCACTTGGACGTTGTGGACCTTGGATCCCAACAGGCGCCCCTTGATGATGTTCTGCTCGAACAGGCTCTCATCGCGCCCGAGCCTGTAGTACCAACCGCCGGCCATAATAGGCAGGTCATATATTTCAGAAGCCTTGAGCGCCTCGCGAAACTCCTCATCGGAAGGAGAGCGGTCGATATAGTCGAATACGCCTGCCTCCTTGATCATTCGAATCTTCGTCGAGATCTCCGGGATGTTTGAGTGTTGGTGCGTGGCTCCACCCGCCGTGCATCCAACCTTCAGATCACTCAATCGGCGCATCAGTTTGGCCCTTCGCATTGCAAGTGCTGCTTATGCCGGAGAGACCACGGTGCGCTCGCAAGGTGGAATCTGCATGCATCGTTGCTACAGAGTCACACCAACGATGCGCAACAACTTGATTTCAGCGAATCGCGCGACTGTGACCACTTTATTCGATGTCTCGCACTTTGCATTTTGCCCTCGCTGTGTTCGATTTCCAGACGAAAATGCCGGCACCTTTGTCCGTAATCCTGCATTGCTCCGAAGCGAACGCAGTTTTCCTTCAGACACACAGGCGCTTCGGAAAGCTCCTGCCGGACTCGGTCGCAAGCGGTGTGGCGGCACGGGCGCCAGCCGCTCAATCTCTTCCGGCCGGCCGCGCGTTCCTGCGTGCGGGCCAGATCCAAGCCGGCTTGTGATCGCATCGGTTTTCTGCGTGCCCAATTTGCGATGCTCGGCACGGGAAATTCCGAGTCGGACGTGGCGGACATGGTTCCGGGGGATTTCTTGTAGCCCTCGCCCGACGGTATGTTGGGCTACCTTGCCCGAGCCCCGTCTATGCTGACTTCCCGAAATATGCCGTGCAGCCTTCGAGGTGTGATTTCGAATGCACGGCCATCATTGCATTTAACGCGAATGAGGAATGAACCTGATGAGGAATGACACCGTGGCAAACAAGAACGTGGCGATCATCGAATAAGAAAAGCCATTCGCTGTGTCGTGGGGAGAGCGGAGGGCCAACTGGGAGTCATCCGTGGGGGCCGATAAGGTCGCATGGCAACGCGCGCTCCTCGAGCCGACGATCAGCGGCACCAGTTTCAGAATCACGCCCCTTCTGTTGCCGTTCGGCCGATCGCGCCCTTTCCACATCACGCCGGATGCGGAACTTTTCGTCTTTGTGCTCGAGGGTGAGATGGAATGGGGTATCGGCCCTGATGCCAATAATCTCCAGTGGTTCCGGCTCGGGCAATATGACGCCCTGTTCATCCCTAACGGACACGGAACCGACTACCGCAACTCAGGCCAGATCGATGCCAGATATCTGGTGGGCTTTAGCCGCATCGGTGATGATTGGAAGAGCGTCCTTTGGCAGTTGCCCGGCGAGGAAAAGCCTACTCCACGCAATCTGACTGCGTGGAAAAACGAGTCCAAAGGGCAGTAGTCCATAGGGAGAATGAAGCTGCTTGCGACCGCACCTGCAGATCGCGTTCGCAAGCACTTCGGCACTACCATGAACTTCGAATCCCTTGGAGCGCTCCTCAGCTCAAAGAAGCATGTCATCCCCATGAACTCCCGTATCACAATTGCCATTTGCGGCCAAACCGGCCCTCCCCTAATACTTCGCGCTGAAATTGCGGGCGCGAGTGTCGCCAAGTTCGCGGGAGGGCGATCGGGCCCGCGGCGTTTGCTAGAAATCTCAATAAGACGACCGGTCTCCGATCCACATCCGCAGTCGATTCCGCGAGTCGTGATTGCCGCCAAGCGACTTTTTCCGCTACCTAGCATGCCAATCAGAAGCAAATTGGCGCCCGTCCAATCGGCCGTCGCCAACGGCGAGCGCGGTGATCTGGATCGTGCCCCGTGGCGTGGTGTAGGTAGGTGAGTTTGATCACCACGTTCGCCGGCATGGCCGGATCGGTCAGCTGGCGATTGCCGGGAAGCTGACGGCGGGATCATCGCCCAACGGGGCGATGGTTTCCAGTGTCATGTAGCGGCCGCGTTGGACTGCCCACTCGTCGTTTTGCTCGAGCAGGATCGCCCCGACGAGGCGGACGATGGCATCTTCATTGGGAAGATGCCGACGACCTCGGTGCGGCGCTTGATCTCGCCATTGACCCTTTCGAGCGGATTGGTGGAGTGCAGCTTGGCGCGGTGGGCCGCCGGGAAGGTCATATAGGCCAGCACATCGGTCTCGGCCTCGTCCAGGAAGGTGGCGAGCTTGGGCAGCTTGGGACGAAGTTGATCGGCGACCTTTCGCCACTGCGTGCGAGCGGCCTCGGCATCGTCCTGGGCAAACGCGGTGGCGATGAAGGCGGAGACGACGCGCCGGCCGCTCTTGCCGGCATGGGCCAGCGCGTTGCGCATGAAGTGGACACGGCAGCGCTGCCAGGAGGCGTTGAGCACCTTGGCGACCGTGGCCTTGATCCCCTCATGGGCGTCGGAGACGACCAGCTTGACGCCGCGCAGGCCGCGTCGCGCAAGCTTGCGCAGGAATGCCGTCCAGAACGTCTCGGCCTCGGAGGGACCGATATCCATGCCGAGAACCTAGCGCCGGCCATCGCTGTTGACGCCCACCGCGATGATCACTGCGACCGAGACGATGCGCCCGTTCTGGCGCACCTTCACATAGGTGGCGTCGATCCACAGATTCGGCCAATCGCCCTCGATCGGGCGATTGAGGAAGGCCTTCACCTTGTCATCGATCTCGGCGCACAGCCGCGAGACCTGGCTCTTGGAGATGCCGCTCATGCCCATGGCCTGCACCAGATCGTCGACCGAGCGGGTCGAGACGCCCTGGACATAGGCCTCCTGCACCACGGCGGTGAGCGCCTTCTCGGCCATCCGCCGCGGCTCCAGGAAGCCGGGGATTCCGCAGCTTGGGAATGCGCAGTTCGACCGTGCCAGCCCGGGTCTCCCAGCTCCGGTCGCGGTAGCCGTTGCGCTGGACCTGCCGCTCCTGGCTCTTCTCGCCGTACGCGGCTCCGGCCAGGCCCTCGACTTCCAGCTCCATCAGCCGGTGGGCGGCAAAGCCGATCATCTCGCGCAAGAGATCAGCATCGGGGGTCTTCTCTACGAGCGTGCGCAGGTTCATCATATCGTCGGTCATCGGTGGTTCCTCGAATCAGGTTGGCTGTCGCAATCAAACCTTACCGACGAATCATCGGTGACCACCCGCAAAGCCGCTCGCTCGCTACGGCGCTATCTGGGGCGCGCGTCGCGAGCGGCTTTGCTAATCACCTACACCACTCCTCGGGACACGACCCGTCCTCGTCAGCGGCACGTCCCGGACATTCTGTCGATACCGGCCGAAGACATGCTGGCCAATGCCCAAAATGCCCAGGGCATACCATCAGTTGGCGCACCGGCACGAAGGGGAAGCTCAACGCTCGTTTTGCTGCCGTCCGCGTGCGGCTCGCCGATGCACCGCAGCGACTCAGGGACGAGGGTCAGCAATATCTGCCAGGCGACGAGGCTTGGCTTATCGCCGAACACAGGATGCCGGGAGAAGAAATACTATCTTGCCAACCTGCCGGCGAAGACGGACCTGCGCACCCCTGGCGGCCACCATCAAGGCGCCACGGATTTGCTAGGAGGGCTCACAAACAACTGAAAGAAGAACTGGGTCTCAACCACTTCGAGGAGCGATCCTGGCAAGGTCTTTACCGCCATGCACTCATGACTATGATCGCTTACGCTTTCCTCCGGCATCGCCGGCTCAACACTGCAAGGCGGAAAAAAACAACGGGCCGTCACCGCAACCGACCTTGTCGGCGGTGCATCAGGCCATCCTCGAACTCATCACTCGACCACCAGCGCAACGATGCTCGCACTGCCGAAAATTGATTTGAAACGAGTCGCAGCGTGCGTAAATCTAGCAACAAGCGCCTGCCCGATACGCTTTCGTAAGGAAGCCAGGCTCGGTGACTCAATAAGGAGCGGCTTCCCGCCGAGTTAGGGCGAGCTCACACCTAGCTTTCGTCGCAATGATAGTCGCGACGCAGCCGTGTAAAACTTGTCTCATAACGCTCCTTAATCGTGTGATAAGAATGTACATAAAAGCTCCGGACTAAACACTTAATTCTAGGTGGCACAAAGTTCGGTCGCGCTGCAAAAACCTACCAGTTCTTGGAGGAGATGAAGGAGCTCAGGTTAGCTAGAAGCTCCACGAGTGAGCATCGTCCTTCGGTCAAGCTCGAGGGTTTGCATCTGACAAAGCCGCTGCACATTTTTTCGGCTCGTGCCCTAAGACTTTAGCTGGAGTTGTGCTATGAATCGCTATGCTAAGATCGACGACGACCGGTTGGGGACGCTGGTGACGAAGGACAGCTCGTCACCGGCATGCCCGATCAGAGGCTGTACCGACACAAGCTGGTACGCCGATGCCCACGACATCGAGTACCATACGTCCGACCGCACCTACTCTTTCTACAAATGCCACACGTGCGGTGTCCTGTTCATCGTCCCGATGATGTGGGATCGTCTCGGAGAGATCTATCCGAAGAATTATTACTCCTACGCGCCTAAAAAAGCAGGTGTCGTACCGCGTCAGGAGTCGCTCGATCGGCTTCTAGTGAAACTGCTGGCCTCCATCCCAGGCAATCGGCTTAGCGTCCTAGATATCGGTGGCGGCAGCGGTTGGAAACTCGACCAGGTCAAGTCCTATTCATCGCGGGCAAGCTTCACGCAATGTGTCGATCTGGACGAGGGCGCACGAGCTCAGGCGGTCGCACGCGGACATGCCTATCATCTCGGCTGTATCGAGCAGTTCGAGACCGATAGACGCTTTGATCTGGTCCTAGCGTTCGCTTTGATCGAGCATGTACGCGACCCCGCGCTCGTGCTACGTCGTATTGAAGGACTCCTTACGGCTCACGGCCGCGTGCTGATCACGACGCCAAACTTCGACGCGCTCGATGCCCGGCTGTTCCGGCATTGTTCGTGGGGCGGCTATCACACGCCGCGTCATTTCGTACTGTTCAACCGCCAGAGCTTTACGAACTTGGCGGAACAGAGCGGTCTTGGCGTCGTCTCGTTCTCATACAGGCAACTCCCATCGTACTGGAGCTTGGCAGTGCTCGACGCCATGCGCCGATTGGGCCTTATCGAAGTCTCGGCGCAACGTCCGGCGTACTGTCATCCGCTGGATCCGCTATTGCAGGCGATCTTCGCCGCCTTCGAGTTTGCGCGCGCACCCTTCGCCCAGCTTTCGCAGATGGTGTTTACGCTCCGGCGGCGCTGAGCCGCTGGAGCCTAACGGCGACCGTAGCCTCGCGAAATTGATCCCGCTCAACGGAAGGTAAAGCGGCCCCAGCGACGCCACAAGCTGGATCCTAAAGGTCAGAATGCGCGTATGCTTCAGAATGAACGGGCCGGGGACAAGCCGCGTCGGCAGGCCGGGCTGCCCCGGACCGGCTTGGGGCACATCGAACCAAAGCGGTCAGGCGATCATCCCGCGCTTTGCTCATCGCCTTCCCCAATGCCGTCAGGGAATCACGAATCGCTCGAAAGCAATCTCCCAAAACGCAAGAAAGCGAGGTCCAGCACTCCGCTTTCCTGCGAAATCAAATACTTTATCGAGACAACTTTGCCTATTTCGTCGTCCGTTAAGAAGTCGATTGCAGCGATGAGCGGTCGCTGAAAGCTGCAACGAGGGTGGCCAGAAAGAGGCACCAAAGAACCCTCAGCCAGGCGAGGATGCGGCGGAAGTTATGACCGACGGCGGAAAGGATGACGTTGGCGGCATCGCCGGCGCGGCCTTTGAGGTAGCAGCGGCCGAGGTGACCGTCGGCCTTCATGTGCCCGATGATGGGCTCGATGGCGGAGCGGCGGCGCAGCTCGCGCTTGATGACACCGAAGACGCCGCGCTTCTGGCCGGAGATGAAGACGCGGCGCGGGTTCTGTGCGTCATGACCGCGGTATCCCTTGTCGACATAGGCCCGCTCGATGGTAAGCGACAAAGAGACCCCATCTGGCGGACTGGCTGAGCGATCGGCTATCGGCTGCTCAGTTGTGAGCCGAAGTGAGTTTCTATGTCTGCGCCTAGTTCTGAAACTAGAACCTTCCATATGATCGAAGCGGTCGCCGAGCATCTTGAGGGAGCGCCGCGGCAGCTTCGGCGACGCTGGTCGGACGAGTTCAAGGCGCAAGTTGCGGCAGAGGCGCTTGAGCCCGGCGCGAGCGTATCGGCGATCGCCCGCCGGATCGGCATTCACCCTTCGCAGCTGTTCGCCTGGCGCCGTGATGCGCGCGCCGAACGAACTTACCCCTCGCAGCTTTCGAGTTGCGAAGCCGCGATGGCTTGCATGTCAGTGATCGAGATTGCCATTGGCGAGGTGGTCGTGCGCGCCGGCCGGGATGTCGACGAGGCGCATTTGCAGCGGGTGATCCGGGCGGTCCGATCGGCATGATCCCCTCTGGTGTGAAGGTGTTCCTGGCCAGCCATCCGGTCGACTTCCGCAAGGGTATCGATGGCCTTGTTGCGCTGGTGCGCGATGCGGGCTCAGATCCGTTCGATGGGTCGCTTTACGTGTTCCGGGCCAAAAGAGCCGACAGGATCAAGATCGTGTGGTGGGATGGCTCCGGCGTGTGCCTCTATTTAAAGCGTCTCGAGCAGGCGAAGTTCTGCTGGCCGCGGATCGGGCATCATCGGGTGCAGCTGAATCCGGCGCAGTTGATGGCACTCGTGGACGGGATGGATTGGAAGCGGGTCCGGACTATGGCGGTTAAGCCGCCGGAGATTGTTGGGTAAAAGCACTGCGGCGAAGTGAATCAATGGCCTGAAAGGACGAGAGAACCGGAGCAAAATGTGCTCTGGTCGGGTCAATGACGCCGCCCGATCTCGACCTCCCGAATGACGTAGAGATGCTGAAGGCCATGGTGCTTGCCATGGTCGAGAAGGCGGTCCGTGTCGATGCTCTGGCGAGCGAGATCGACGATCTCAAGGCCCGCAACGCTGATGCCGATGCACGCATCGAGCGGCTGACGCAGATCCTAAAGGCCTTCGACCGCGCCCGGTTCGGCCGACGATCGGAAAAGCTTGGCTCTACGAATGGCGACGATGAACAGCAGGCCTTTGTCTTCGAGGAGATCGAGACCGGCATCGCTGCGATCAAGGCTCGGGTCAGCAAGGGACGTGCGCAAGCGGATGGCAAGCGTGCACCGCGCCGGCGCAAGGGCTTTGCGCCCCATCTGGAACGGATCGAAACGGTCATTGAGCCGGAAGAGCTGGCCGTGCATGCCGGTAAGCAGAAGGTGCTGATCGGCGAGGATGTGTCGGAGCGTCTGGATGTGGTGCCGGCGAAGTTCCGGGTCATCGTCACGCGCCGTCCCAAGTATGCCTTCAAGAACGCGGACGGCGTGATCCAGGCGCCGGCCCCGGCCCATATCATCGAAGGAGGCGTTCCGACGGAAGCGCTTCTGGCCCAGATCGCCGTCGCCAAATATGCCGACGGCCTGCCGCTCTACCGGCAGGAGGCTATCTATGCCCGCGATCATGTCGAGCTCGACCGGCAACTGATGGCGCAATGGATGGGCAAGCTCGGCTTCGAGCTCGAGATCATGGCCGACTACATCTTCAGCGAGGTCAAGAAGGCCGAACGGGTGTTTGCCGACGAAACCACTCTGCCAACGCTCGCTCCGGGCTCCGGATCGACGAAGACAGCCTATTTGTGGGCCTATGCCAGGGACGACCGAACCTTTGGCCGCAGCGGTCCGCCGATGGTGGCTTATCGCTTCGAAGACAGCCGCGCCGGCGAATGCGCGGTCCGGCACCTCAATGGTTATCGGCGGCATCCTGCAGGTTGATGGATACGCCGCCTATAACAAGCTGGCGCGATCCGATCGCGGCAATGACGGCGTCACATTGGCTGGCTGCTGGTCACACAGCCGGCGCAAGTTCTACGAGCTGCATGTTGCAGGAAGCTCGGAAGTGGCAACGGCGACGGTGGAGCGGATGGCAAAGCTCTGGCGGCTCGAGAAAACCGTGCGCGGCCAAAGCCCCGACGCCCGCGTTGCCGCGCGCCAGCAAGCCTCCGCGGTGATCGTCGCAGATCTCTTCGATCTCTGGCAGCAGACCTTGCGGCGGATCTCCGGCAAGTCAAAACTGGCTGAGGCGATCCGCTATGCCGTCTCGCGCCGCACCATCTTCGAGCGCTTCCTGACCGACGGCCGCATTGAGCTCGACTCCAACATCGTCGAACGCGCCATCAGGCCACAAACAATTACGAGAAAGAATAGCCTCTTCGCGGGCAGCGACGGCGGCGGACAAACTTGGGCGACCATCGCAACATTGCTGCAGACCGCCCTATGCCGCGCGCGGCATAGCGCCGTTTATGCCGCCCGCCGAACTATGCCGAGTCGGGTCGTTTTCCCCAGATTTCTGCCTGACCGGCGTTTGGTCGGTTCGGCATAGTTCGTTCTGTGCCTCCGCTTTCAACAGCGGAGAACAGGAAGATGGAAGCTGAAGAGTACTTGGGCAGAAGCCGGCTGTACCGGCGTCTCAGAAGCGGGCCGCACGGACGGCTCGTCGAGTGCTACGCCGTTCGTCTCGTCGAAGAGAGGCTCGTTCGGCACGGCGCGTGGCGTTGCCTCAACGTAGTTGGCGGGCTCCTGAGTTGGATCGCAGGCCGTCGCTACAAGCTGGTCGATCTCGATGAGCAGGTCGTTGAGCGGTACCTCCGACATCGAGGCGGGAGGCAGTCTATCCAACCCGGTGACCGAGCTGCGCTCAAGCGATGGCTGTCGGTGCTGCGCGAGGAAGGCGCGATCGCGCCGTTGGTGCTACCGCCTCTCACCCCGCACGAACGGATCTTCAAGGAGTTCGATGCCTACCTGCGATCGGAGCGCGGCTTGGCCCCGAGGTCCATCGTCACTCGACGATTGCCTCTATGCGCTGCAGCCCACCATCCCGCATCTGACGCGGTCATCCCTGCACCGCTGCCTCCAGCGTCACGGCATCAGCCGATTGCCGGGAGCCGGGGGTGGCAAGCCCTCGAAGAAGAAGTTCAAGGCTTATCCGATCGGCCTACTTCCACATCGACATCGCCGAGCTCCAGATCGCCGAAGGCGAGCTCTACCTCTACGTCGCAATCGATCGCACCAGCAAGTTCGCGTTCGTGCAACTGGCCAGGAAGACGGGAAGGACCTCGGCCGCGGCCTTCCTCGAAGCTCTTATTGCGGCCGTCCCCTACAAGATCCACACGGTTCTCACCGACAATGGGATCCAGTTCACCTTCCCACCGCGCTATGCGGACGGCCCGACAGCAAGATGCGCCACGCATATGTTCGACATGCGCTGCCGGGAGAACGGGATCGAGCATCGGCTGACTAAGATCAAGCATCCCTGGACCACTGATGTGATCGACAAGCCCTTTCTTCGTGGATTTGGGTTATTCTCTCCCGGCGTACGGGCGACCGCGTGGCGAAGAGCAGGGGGCGAGAGGTGAGAGCCTTGCCGCACAGCCACCATCATCGTTCCTCAGTTGCGGCGCCCGCACGTACTCTCTTCGGTCCGCGCGGATTCCAGCCTGTCACGAAGCGCGCATAAGCCGTTTCGGCCTGCTCGACCCAGCTGCGCTCCTCCTCACGCAAACTCTTGATGTTGTAAGCATGCGCCGGCCCCTTCTGGCCGCGTATGGCCTTGTGGCCGGCCTTGAGTTCGAGATCGCGAAGCTTTTTGCGTGGAGCAAGGGACGCGCCCACGCATAGCTCTCGCCCTTGACCAGCAGGTGCCAGATCACGACAGCAAGTTTGCGGGCCGTCGCGACGGCTGCGACATGCTGACCGCGACGGGCCCTGACCCGGAGAAAGAAAGCCCGCAGCGGACCCGGTGCCCGTGCTGCGACCCAAGCCGCCTCGACCAGCATGCCACGGGCATGGCCGCGGCCCTGCTTGGTGATCCGTCCATGGTAGGCCGGACCTGGCCCGGATTGCCGGACGCTCGGGTTCAGGCCGAGGTAGCTGACGAGTTTCTGCGGATCGCTGAAACGGGCCACGTCGCCGATTGCCGCCATCATCGCAAGCGCGACGATCATGTCGACACCTGGGATCGTCATCAGCCGCTTGGCGCCGTCGTCCGCGAGTGCCGAACGGGCGAGGTCGCGCTCGATCACGGTGAGATCTTCGCCAAGCCGATCGAACTCGCGCAGATGTCGCTCGATGGCGAGCCGTTCGTCCTCTGGCACGATCTGCTCGGCAAGCCATGCACGGCTCTTGCCGCCGCACAGGTCGGCATGTGGGCAAGACGGAATCAGATGCGCGTGCAGGATCGACTGGATGATGTTCTTCAGTCTCGACCGCTGTCGCACGATCTGGTTGCGGCGTGTCACCTGCCGGCGCAGTGCCTGTGTCGGTTCGTCCGGAACCCAGACTTCCGGCAGAAACCCGCTGGCGTAAAGTTGGGCAAGAACGCCGGCGTCGATCGTGTCGGTCTTGATCTTCGCATGCGCGATGATACGCACTTGCATTGGGTTTGCGATCACCACCTTCTTCACCTGCGGCCCGATGACCGCCGCGACCGCTGCGGCATTCCCGGTCGCCTCGACGACGACGACATCGTCCTTCGAAAGCCGTTTGGCGAACGCGGTCAACAGCGCACGTCGCATGTCCACGCGGCCGAGACGTCTGAGTTTGCCATCCTCCCAAGCCACCGCTTCCGCAAAGGCGCGGTGGATATCAAGTCCGATAATGCGCATGTCTGCTCCCTTTCCGGTCTGACGAAACGGGAGCTGGCGGGCAACACGACATCTACTGATCCGCGCTCGCGGCGCATCCGGGAAAGTCGCAAGGGGCGGCCATGTAACGAGCTCGGGCTCTCAGCCCTGTCTATCGGCGGCCTGCCCGCACCTTCGTGCTCCCGGTGCCCCGCGTCCCGGATGGGCTCACCATAATGCCGTTCTCCGAAGAGAACAGCCGGACGAAAGGGCACCGCAGATCACATACCGGATAATGGCCAGGTCGAACGAATGAACCGCACGATCAAGGAAGCGACCGTCCAACGCTATTACTACGATCGACACGATCAGCTCGAAGCTTACCTTGCCGACTTCATCAACGCCTACAACTATGCTCGGCGGCTGAAGACCCTGAATGGCCTCACACCCTACGAATACATTTGCAAATGCTGGACTTCCCAGCCAGAACGATTCAAACTCAACCCGCTCCAGCAAATGCCGGGACTAAACACCTAGTACTCTCGAACCGATAGTTCCCACCACACCAGGTAGGATACCTATCCTCTGGCGATGCTATATTGTATCATGAGCAGTTCAAGCAAGGCTGGTAGGAGAGCATCGCATTGTCAGGTTGCATTGGGCCGAGAAACAGAAATTGCGATGCCTCGTCGAACCAGCGTCTCCGCGTTATCGAGAAGACAGTCAATACGTCATGCCTCACGAAAGATAGAGATAATCGACTTCAAGAGGCGATAGCCGCGCGTATGTTCAAAACAGCCGGAACAAGGCTCTCGATAGAATTGGAAAGATGTTCCCTCGAACGAACCGAGCGGCCGCTTGTCCGTTCGCTAATCTGCCCGAACGATGAGATCTGCACGCACGCCAACGCACAAACTTGGCGCGAGTGCCGTGCGGCGCCGCCCTACGAAGCCGTTAAGCTTGATGGTCGGCCATACTCCTCTTCTAAACCTGGAAAGGCTCAGATGCCGATCGACTATCCCGCTGCACTGAACTTAAGAACCTGTTGAGTTTCTTATTCCTGGAGACTGACCGGGAGGTAATGCTCGAGACAGCCAGCGCGGTGACAGCTCGCTGGTGATTGATCGTGCCTCGCCGCCCAACGGCTTATCTCATCACGGCTGCGCCCAAACGAGCGCGAGTAGCCCTCACCGTCCTTGTCTTTCTTCCTTGGCTCACCAGCGGCCTGGTCCGCACCTATGCCTGGATTGTCCTTCTTGGTGACAACGGCCTGATCAATCGCTCATTGATCAATCTTGACCTGATCTCAAGTCCGCTTCCGCTGATTTACAACCGCCTGGCCGTTTACATCGGTATGGTTCACATCATGCTGCCGGTTATGATCCTCCCGCTACTGAGTGTTATGCAGGGTATCGACAAGTCCTTGGTAGCAGCAGCGCGAAGTATGGGCGCCCGGCCTTTTGCTGCCTTTTGGCGCGTGTTTCTGCCTCTGAGTCTTCCAGGCGTGCGCAGCGCGACCGTTCTCGTTTTCGTCATCTGCCTTGGCTTCTATATCACACCGCAGGCTCTGGGCGGATTGCGTGACGTCATGCTCTCTACATTTATTGCGACTCAAATCGAGACTTCCTTCAATATCGGTGTCATCGCCGCCGCGGCTTTCATACTGCTTGCGATCGCCGTGGCAGTGCTGTCTGTCTTTGGGTTGGATATGCCAGGCGAACGGGGGCGCCCGGGCCAATTCCGCGACCAGCATTGGCTTAGACGGGTGTTTCGCTTTTCAATTCCAACTTGGGGTATAAAGAGAGTGGCCGATAAGTTCCGTGCCGCGCGTTGGACGCGGCAACTGCATCAACGAAAGGGCGCCAGCAACTGGTCGGCCCTTGCCGAGTCCGTCTTTCTAGTCCTTGTCATGACATTCCTGCTCCTGCCCGGCATCCTCGTTATCGTTATGTCATTCAGCGGCGACTCGTATCTCGAGTTTCCGCCCTCTACCTTGTCTCTTCAATGGTACGGGTCTTTTTTTTGGGGGACCCATCTTGGACGGGAGCCCTCTGGACGAGCGTTCAGGTTGGGCTGATCGTCGCTGCTCTCTCCACGATCGTCGGTACGCTTGCGGCTTACGGACTTAGCCGCGCGACCCCATGGGTACGATCTTCTTTGACCATGTGCCTTATGGCTCCAATCACGTTTCCCGCCATCGTGGTCGGTGTCGCGATTTACTTCGGGATGGCAAAAATCGGATTGGTAGGCACCATCACAGGCATCGTTCTCACTCAGAGCGTCGGCGCTACGGCCTATGCCGTCGTCATCGTGTCGGCCACACTGGCGACTTTTGACCGCCGCCTCGAACGTGCCGCGCTGAGTATGCAGGCGAGTCCTATCCAAACATTTGTGCGCGTAACAATGCCGCTCATACGGCCAGGCATCATCGGTGGGGCCCTGTTCGCTTTCATTCATTCGTTCGATGAAGTGGTGCAAACCTCGCTCGTAAGCGGTTTTGCGATCCGCACGCTTCCGCTCAAAATGTGGGAAAACATGCAGAACGAGCTCGATCCGACGATCGCTGCGATCGGATCCCTGCTCACTTTTCTGCCGGTCCTTTGGCTGCTGGCGCTCTATGTCACATGGTGGCGCGCCAGGCCCAAGGTCCCGCAAGCGATAGCGCAATGGTTATAGTGATTGCACAGCATAGGTCCACGCGCTGTCCTCGCAGGTGCAGAGTACTCAAAACTTGAAGCTACCCGATTGCCTTTCAGCAAACGGCGACCTCGATCTACACATGAAGCAGCAATCGCTCGGCCGCTTCAATTCCGCACTATATCGTCCATGTTGTCGGATAACTGCAATCTGTTGCTGACTCTTGCTTCATCGCGGCGCGATTTCGCCGTAGGATGAAGCGAGCGTTGTCGGCGCCGCGCTGGAAATCAAGCAAGCTTCACGGGATCGGATACGGAGATAGACGTGGAAAAAGAATTGCATTTCGGGAAGGGTGAGTTTCAGGCGCGCTTGTCCGCGGTCAAGACTGCCATGGAAAAGCGCGGGATCGACGTTCTGATGATCTCTGAGCCGCCGAACATGAATTACCTCACGGGCTATGATGCTTATTCCTACTATGTGCCGCAGTTCGTCATCGTATCCCTGAAACATGAGCAGCCGGTCTGGATCGGTCGGTTCATGGACCGCGTTTCCGCGGTCATGACGACCTATCTCGACGACCAGAACATCCATGCATACGAAGACAAGTACGTTCACTCGGCGACCCTTTCCGCATTCGTTGTGATCGCCCAGACCGTCAAGGATCTCGGAGGTGAGAAGGCATGCATAGGCGTCGAGCTGGGCGGCTATTACTATTCGGCGAAAGCGCATGCGGACCTGAGCCGAGCGTTGCCCCAGGCGAGATTTGTCGATGCGGATTTGCTCGTAAGCTGGATTCGTATTGTCAAAAGCCCCGCCGAACTCGCCTTGATGCGTCAAGCCGGGGCAATCGCTGACGCGATGATGCAACGCGCCATTGATGTCGTCGCGCCGGGTATTCGCGAGTGCGACATTGCTGCAGCGGTCTACTATCAGATGGCCGCTGGCACAGCCGACTTCGGAGGTTCGTACGGGTGTGCTCCTCCGATGCTTTGCGTCGCCGAGCGCGCGGTTGCTCCGCACGCTGCATGGACTGACAAGCCCCTACCCAAATCGACGACGCTCAACCTCGAGCTATTCGGAAACCGACTTCGGTATCAGGTAAATCTCAGTCGCTCTATCGCGGTCGGCCCCCCATCGCCGGCCTTCCAGAACCTGGCTGACGTGGCAGTTGAAGCGATGAACGCGGCCTTGGACTACATCTGTCCCGGCATTACGTGTTCCGAAGTGGAAAGCGTGTTTCGCCGCTCACTTGCCCGCCACGGATTGGAGAAGGAAGCGCGGCTGGGATACTCGATTGGCCTTGGTTATCCGCCTGGCGCGGTCGAGCGGACAGCAAGTCTGCGCAAGGGTGATGAAACAGTTCTCCAGCCCGGCATGTGTTTCCACATGATGCCCGGCTTGTGGCTTGACGATGTCGGTATTGCCATTACCCAGTCATTTGCCGTTAGCGAGACTCGGCATGAACCGCTCTCGTCAACGCCTCGCAAACTTTTCGTGAAGTAGAAGGCGACACCAGGGCGCGATGAGATTGGGATGAATCATAATCGCGCCTCAGGTTGTTGTTTGAGCACCGATCTTTCGGCAACCCGCCCCACGCGTTTCCGGATCATGCTCTAGCCTTCCGAGATCATGCTCTCGATGTTCAAACGTTGGAGGCAGCTCAATTGTGAGCGTCGCCTTCGGCTACTCCTGTGTCGGTTCCAACCGAGCGCGACACTGGGGTGGTTCTAAAGAACCTTACCGGGATTCATGATGCCAATCGGATCGAGCAAGGTCTTGACGGAGCGCATCAGCTCGATTGCGACCTTATCCTTCACCACAGACAATTCGTCGCGCTTGAGGACGCCGATGCCATGCTCTGCCGAGATCGAGCCTCCCATCCGGAGCACAATCTCGTACACCACCGCGTCGACATCATGCGAGCGATCGAGGAAGTCGGCGCTATCGCCCCCGCCGGGCTGACTAACATTGTAATGGAGGTTGCCGTCGCCCAGATGCCCGAAGGGCATCGGTCGCGCGCCAGGAATGAGCTTCACCACCGCGGCATTCGCTTCCGCGATGAAGGCAGGTACGGCCGCGATGGGTACGGAGATGTCACACTTGATTGAGCTGCCCTCGGGCTTCTGCGCCATCGCCAATTCGTGACGCAGCTTCCAAAAATCCGCACGCTGGAAGAGATTGGCCGCAATGACCGCGTCCTCGACGATGTCCTCTTCCAACGCGCGACTGAGGATCGCTTCCAGCGTGACACGGGCATCCTCGCGCGGCGATGACAATTCCATCAGAACGTACCAAGGATGTCGTTTCGAGAGAGGATCGCGGACGTCGATGCCGTGGCGGACCGAGAAATCCACCGCGATCTCCGGGAGCAGTTCAAAGCTCGTCAGCGTGCCCGCGGCTTTGTTCTGAGAGAGGGTGAGGAGCTTCAGCGCTAGCTCGCGGCTTCGGAAAAAGTTTCAACGTTGCCGCCGTGATGATGCCGAGCGTGCCTTCCGCGCCGATGAACAGATCGCGCAGATCGTAGCCGGTGTTGTCCTTCTTCAACTTCGACAGCGCGTTAAGCACGCGCCCGTCCGCCAGTACGACCTCAAGCCCCAGCGCCATCTCGCGTGCCACGCCATAAGCAAGCGCCACCGTGCCGCCCGCATTCGTCGAAAGATTGCCACCGCTAGTGCAGCTTCCCTCTGCACCCAACGAAAGCGGAAACAGACGATCGACCTCGGAAGCTTTTTGCTGCGCGACTTGTAGCACCACGCCTGCCTCGCAGATCATGGTGTTTGAGGCCGTATCGATCTCTCGGATCTTGTCCATGCGTCGCAATGACACGACCACCTCGCCATTGTGCGGCGTCTGGCCGCCGACCAGGCCGGTGTTGCCACCCTGCGGCACCAGCGCAATGTTGTGCATAATCGCGATTCTGCAGATTTCGGCTACCTCGACCGTCGAGGCCGGACGCAGAACCAAGGGCGAGCGGCCGCGAAAAAGTTTGCGCTCCTCGGAGACGTAGGGCTCGATATCTGCCGCATCCGTCAGGGCATATCTGTTGCCGACGATTTTCTTGAACTCTGCAATCAGCTCGGTTGAGAGTGAGGCTGATGCTGGCTGGACGATGCTCATGTCAAACTTTCTCTTCTCTCATCCCGCTTTCAAGCAGAGTGCTGTTGCCGCATCGTTGATGCTTCGACGCCCTGACCGGATTGCCTCCTCTAACACCCAAGCGGCGCAGATTTCCTGCGAATACGTCGCGCTTAACCTCGGAGTCACGATGGAATGGCAGTCCGTTTCATAAATGCGAAGCGGCTGATCGAACCGGCGATGCTAGCAGTCAGCCTTGTGAACGGCTGACCAAACTCTTCTTTTCGTTAGGACACCCGCGTGAGCGTGGCGTAGCCGGTCGCAGGCCGCGGCAGCCGCTATGGGCAAACGTTGAGCGATGAAGCCCGCCTTTGCCTGGCGTCGTTCCCGCGCATGTCCACTCGCTCTTTTCCCGAACCTTTCTTCTTCTACGCCAGACTATGAACGGCATGTCCATTGTTGCGATAACCCACCTTCTGCTCTTTCTATTTGTCTCTTTGTCCCAACGTGAGGGCGCCGATGGCAGCGACCGCGAAGCTAGGTCTCGACCGGGCCAAGCTCGTGGAGGGCGACCCGTCGGACTGCGGGTGCCGGACACCATCTATGCGAAGGTCATCGACTACGACAAGGACAAGCTGCCGAATGGCCCGAAGGCCATCGCCGACTTCTCCGACACGAAGAAATTTCCCGGCAAGCGCGGATGCAAACTTGGCCCCTGGAAAATCTCGAATGGGCTCTGAGAGCGGACGGCGTGCCCCTCAAGGACGTCTACAAAGTCCTCAACACTCCCGAGGCGTGGACCGGGCCTTCAAAAAAGCTCGACACGATTAAGAAGGACGCCGTCTGGTCCAAGTCGAACTCGCAATCGGCACATCTTCTGGCTGATGGTCAGGTCGTCATGACCTCGGCCAGAGCGTACGTATCGTCGATGCCGTCAAGAATGTCGGCAAGCATTTCGAGATCATGTGGGATACCGAACAGTGGGGCATGGGTGTCTGGGTCATTGCCAAGGGCAGCCCGTATCGGGATGCCGCTTACAAGTTCTTCGCCTTTGCCTGCTCGCCCCAGCCCCAGGCCGATCTGACGCACTACGTTCCCCACGGGCCCGCCAACACGGCCGCAATAGCGCTTGTTGATCTGGCGATTCTGCCTGACCTTCCGAGTCCGCCCGACCATGTGGCCGATGCTCTAAGGAATGATCCCGCGTTCTGGGCTGAGAAGGGCGACGAGCTGACGCAGCGCTTTACCGTCTGACTCGCGAAGTAAGAATAAGGAACGGCGGGGAGGGCGTTGGTTCTCCCCGCCGTCTCGAATGGAAAGGGGAGAGCCGAATGAGGCAAGCGCCAATGAACCTCGATACGTTCAAGGCGAAGGCCGCCGAGGTCCAGATCATGAAGAGCGGCCCGCTCGGCCCACTGCACGGCATTCCCATCGCCCACAAGGACGTCTACTGCACTAAAGGCATCCCGACGACGGCGCATTCGAAGATACTGATCAACCACGTGCGGGTCCGCCGGCTCGCCGAGGCGGGCACGGTGATGCTCGGCAAGCTCGCAACCTGCGAATTCGCCGGGCTTGGTCCGTCCTTCGATCTGCCCTGGCCCCCGGCGCCCAATCCGTGGAACCCGCCGCACTACACCGGCGGCTCGTCTAGCGGGACCGGTGCTGCGATCGCCGCCGGCCTCGTCCTCGGCGGAACGGGGACCGATACCGGCGGTTCGATCCGCAGTCCCGCCTCGCTCTGCGGTGTCACCGGATTCGAGCCGACCTGGCCTCTGCCCGCGCACTCGCATCCTGCCGGTCGCTTATTCGCTCGACCATGTTGGGTCGCTTGCCTTGACAGTCAAGGACTGCGCAATCATGTTCCAGCCTATGGTGGGGCCGGACTGCCGGCGATCCCGCCAGCGCCCATGTGCAGGCGCCCGATTTCCGTGCATCGCTCGGCGGCTCGATCAATGGGATGCGCATCGGCTTCGTTTCGCCACTTCCATGAGCTCGACTGTCCAGTCACTGAAGTCACCCGGCGGGCGCGCGAGGACGCAGCTTCTGTCTTTCGCGCCCTTGGCGCAGAGGTCGTCGATGTAACATTGCCGCCGCTCGCCGATTGGACGGCCGGCGGTGAGATCATCGTGTTGGCCGAGAGCTATGCCCTCCGCGAGCAATGGCTCGCGCCCGCAGTACTATGGCGAATGTTTTCGCGACTACATTAGCATGGGGGCGGTCCTCAGCGCCGCCGACTATGTAGAAGCGCAGCGCATGAGGCGCGAGCTCTCTGCCGCCTTCGACGAGACCATGCCAAGGTCGACGTGCTGCTCTGCGCGACCGAGGCCCCGCCGATCGAGACGCCAACGAACCTGAGCTGGTTCGAACTGCCAGCGATCAATGAGGCGTTCAACGTCCGCGGCGCTCCGACGCTTGCCGTATGCACCGGCTTCACCGCCGCCGGGTTGCCGCTCGGCATGCAACTGGTCGGCCATCCTTTCGAGGACGCAATCGTGTTGCACGGTCATTTCTACGAGAAGGCCACACCCTGGCGCGACAAGCGGCCGGCGCTTTCTGCATAGCGCCTCACTCGTAGCGCTGTGCCATGGTGGAGTCGAGGCGCGCCGTCTTCTGGGTGGAAGAACGCGCACGACCGCGCCGGCGAATTCGGAGCGCCCGATTGCGGCGTCGAAAGTGAACGGCGAGGGCCAGGCCAAAGGAACGGTGATCGTGGCCAGACATTCCCCATCGTGATGCCGGCGACGTCGCTGCAAGTCAAGGCAAGGCGTCTGGAGCCATATTTTCTAGGCGTTGACCGGCGCAACCAACCGGATTGGAACGATGTCGATCGATGCGCCCCATATCAAGGCCCACCGCTTGGTCGCTAACAGCTTTGAGCACTACGCATCCGATGTCGGTCAACGGTGATTGGCTGATGCGATCGGATCTGAGGAAAGCGGCCAATCTAAGCAGTCGCCCGTGAACAAGGTTCTAAACGATTGAGCTGGAGTCTGGTTTTCCGATTCAGAGCCGTTTGAGATTGCAGGGATTGGAAGGTTGAGAGCTGCAAACCCTGCAAATTCATTCGTGGCTTCCCCTTTGCCGTGAGCCGTGATTCTGTGGTGCATCGGAGAGGACGATACGACCGAAGAAGCACAGGACGATGGGATCAAATGATCTGTTCCGGGCGTGACTGGACCAGATCATCAATATGAAGCACGAGCTGGTTCTGCTTGCCGGCAAGGTCGACTGGGACTGGATCGACGGCGAGATCGCTCCGCTCTACAGCGAGAACGGCCGGCCCGGGATCGAGACCCGCATCATGATCGGGCTTTTGCTACTCAAGCACATTTACGGGCTGTCCGATGAGGGGGTGCGAGCGCTGGGTCCACGACCCGTATTTCCAGTTCTTCACCGGCGAAGAGTTCTTCCAGCACGCTTTCCCGCACGAGCGCTCGGACCTGAGCCATTGGCGCAAGCGGCTCGGCGACAAGCTGGAGCTTCTGCTGGCCAAGAGCCTGCGGGTGGCGCACGAGGCCGGCGCGTTGCGCAGCCAGGACCTCAAACGGGTCACGGTCGACACCACGGTGCAGCCAAAGGCGATCAGCTTCCCGACCGACGCCAAGCTCTTGCATGCGGCCATCAGGGGGCTCAACCGCCTGGCGAGACAACACGGCCTCAGGCTGCGGCAATCCTATGCTCGCGTGGCCAAGGCAGCCGCGATGATGGCGGGTCGCTACGCTCATGCCAAACAGTTCGGGCGGCATCAGCGGCAGTTGCGTATCCTGCGCAGTCGGCTGGGCCGGATCGTCCGCGACATCCGTCGCAAGATCGAGGGCCAGCCAGCACAGGAGGAGAACTTCGCACTCCCGCTTGGCCGAGCCAGCCAGATCCGCTCGCAGCAGCAGCGCCAGCGTGGCTGGAAGCTCTATTCCTTCCACGCCCCGGAGGTGGAGTGCATCGGCAAAGGCAAGGCCGCCGCGCCCTACGAGTTCGGCGTGAAGGCCTCCATCGTCACCAACAACCGCCGGGCTCCCGGCGGCTTGTTCGTGCTGCACGCCAAGGCACTGCCCGACAACCCATACGACGGTCACACCTTGCGGGACGTCATCGACCGCACCGAGACACTCACCGGCTGTTCGATCGAGCGGGCCTATGTCGACAAAGGCTATCGTGGCCACGACGCACAAAATCCACGGCGCGTCTTCATCTCCGGCCAGAAGCGCGGTGTCTTCGGCGCCATCAAGCGCGAACTGCGCCGTCGCTCCGCCATCGAGCCCATCATCGGACACATGAAGGCCGAAGGTCACCTCGGCCGCTGCTACCTCAAAGGCCGTGCCGGCGATGCTGCCAACGTCATCCTCTCGGCCGTCGGCCACAACTTCCGACGCATCCTCGCCTGGCTCAAACAACTCTTGGGCCTGTTCCTGGGATGGCTATGGCGAGCGCTCGCCTGTCCGACCCAGCTCAATCCGGCTTCTTAACGGGCGACTAAGCAGTCTCCGTTGCGATGCTGGCGGTTTGTCGGAGTGCGGGACCGTGTCGATCAGTTTGGTATTTCTAACTTGCCCGATCCGCCGGTGAACCGCAGTTTCCGAAACTTAAACCGCGATTCGGCGCTTCATGAGGCGACTGACGGCGACGAACGGCGCCGGTGCGCGCTGAATTTGCATGATTTCGTCAATGCTTGGTTCATTTTCGAAGTCTTTATGCGCCATTGCGCTCTTACATTCTTGCTGGATTGGCTGCCATCGGCGCCTTTTTTGGCTCGCTTTCGAGCTGTTCAGAGATCGCAAACAACCTACGGGAGCGCCGTCATGGACATCGTCGACAGCCAAGTTCACGTCTTCTTCACACTTGATCTCAAAGAGACTCTTGCTGCGATGAATGCGATTGGGATCCTGACAGTCGTCATCGACGAATACTGGGGGGCTGGGCTGAGCGGCGAGTTGCTGCCTGCGGCATCCCTCCGCAGCGGCGGTCAGCGGCCGCTGAGCCCCTTGGCTCAGGCAGCGGTGTTGAAGATTCCGGATCGCTTCGCGATCCTCCAGCGTGTCGAACGCGCGGATCCGGCACATCCTGGTTTCGGTCTTGGCTGACGTTCCTGGATGCAAGGCAGTCCGGCTCATCACGACCAACCGAACAGGGCTGCAAGCACTTGCAGACGGGGACTACGACGACATCATGCGGCTCGCGCAGCGGCATGATTGCGCCCAGAATTTTTTCGGGCAGGGCGCCGCCGCCGCATTGGATGGCGTGCTCTCACGCTTTCCCGATGTGCGCTGCGTCCTCGATCATTGTGGCGCGCCGGCCTCGTCGGCGGATTGGGAAACGATCCTGTCCGCCGGAAGATCGCACCCGAATCTTTGGCTTAAGTGGAGCCACGCGCATTGGTGGTTCGAGGCGAGGCCGTATCCGTACGCAGGCCTCCAGGCGCAACTAATTCGCGCGCTGGACGCATTCAGCCCAGAGCGTCTGATGTGGCGAGCGACTTCACGCATGAACGCCTAGGCAGCAGTTGGGGCGAGTTGCTGTTCTATTTGCGTGATTCCCAATTGCTCTCCGAAATAGACAAGAAGTGGCTGCTTGGACGTGCCGCACGCATCGCATCGCGCTGGCCCGCGCCCGCTGAAGCATTTTCGCCACCCCGCCTCGAAAGGCTCAATCCACTTTCGCATCAAGAGCGATTCCGGCACCTGCGGCACAACACTCGAAAGGTTGAGAATGTCTGAACTATTCAGTCTCGCCGGAAAAGCGATATTGATCACGGAATCCACCCGTGGTCTTGGCTCGGCAATGGCCGACGCCTGCGCCGCTGCCGGCGCGATCATTGTAGCCCATGGCTCACGGAGGACTCTGTTGCCGTGCTTGCAGAGGCGCTCATCCTGCTCTTCGGCATTGGCAGTGGGACGCTTGCCATCATGCGAGCGACCATGCCGCTCGTCTTTTACGACAAAGCGGAATTCGCCAGAGCCAGTTCGCATATGGCGTTGCCGCTCAATCTGATTTCTGCCGCCTCGTCACCAATTCTTGCGGAGATGCTGGTCAGATTCGATAGCCACGCTCTCTTGGAACTTACTCTGCTCCTGTCATGCGGAGCGATCGCAAGTCTCGCATTGCTGCGCAGCCGGCGTCCACGATTGATCGTCGAGGGAGTCCGAGACAGAGCAAGCATAAGAGGCCGCACTCGCTTGCGGTCGGACTGGCGCGAGATGTTTGAAAGATAGGGAAGGTACGGGGATCGAAACGGATCGAGAGGCTACGATCTCCGGGTCTACCGATCTCGGGCATCGGTGATGTGCCGAGTCCCGGGAGGTAAAGAGACATCTAGCGGCGCGGCCCGGACTACATATGTGATACCGGCTCGTTGACGAGGCGCAGCGCGTCACCTCCAGATGTGCCGAAGCGGGACCTGCGCTGGAGTCGTGCGTCGATCGAGGCGATTGGGTACAACGCATTGCTCGTTCGTCATTAGGGAACAATCGATATCAAGTGCCTCGGTTTGACGTCGTCGCGCCTCTAGAACCGCAGAAATACTGCGCGTTGCCGTCTGTTTTCGCCGCTATTAGTCTCAAAACTCTGCTCTTAATTTGGTGACTGGCAGCTCGCGTAACATCCCTCGGCGCGAAGGCCGGACATGGAATGCTGCGCCAGGGGCGAGCGATCTTAGTGCAGCTAAGATCCGGTATCACCCACTGGCACACTCGGAGATACGACATGGCGATTAGTTACCTGACGGACATGCGAAATATCAACGGCGCGCCCATCACGCCCAAGCACTACAACGATCAGATAAAGGTGGCACGGCACGCGGATGATCTTGGCTACAAGACCGTGTGGGTACCCGAGGACCACTGCATGGATGACGGCTTCTGTCCCGCACCACTGACGACGCTGGCCGCATTTGCTCGGGAAACGAAACGCATTCGCCTGGGAACAGGCATTGTGCAGGTCCCGACGATCCATCCGAGAAGAATCTTCGAAGAGGCGTGTATCGTTGACGTCATGTCGAACGGCCGAATGACCTTGGGCGTCGGTACCGGAGGGTATGAACTTGAGTACAAGGCGTTCGGGGTGCCCTGGAAAGAGCGTGGAAAGCTGATGGAAGAGCACGTCAAGTTCATCAAGCAGGGTTTCGCAGGCGGGCCTTTACCCGATGGGCTGCCCACCGTGGTGGCGCCTGTGCAGCGCCCGATCCCTATCCTCGGAGGTACGAAATCGCAGGCGGCTACGGACCGATCTGCCCGTCTCATGGAAGGCAACTTCGCAACGACTCACATGGACCATGAGCAAGAGCTTGGAAAATTCTGGAACGAGTGGCTTTCCCCTTCGCTGAAAAGGCATGGACGCAAAGTGTCCGAGTTCCAGCTTCCTCTGATGTCGACAGTCTGGGCATCTGAGAAATACATGGACGATTGGCATGATTTCGTCGGCCCCGGCTTTATCTACCGCAAGAACAAATATGAAGTTGGTTGGGAAAAGGTCGGAAAGGACTATAAGGGCGCCTCGTCGCAGTTCCGCGAATGGGACGAAGCAGAGGAGGGCGGAGCGGAGGAGATGGTCCCCCGCATGCTAATCGACACGCCGAAAAATATCGCCGCTCGCCTGAAGAAGCTCCGGACAATCTACCCCTTCGACGAGTTCGTGATCATGAAGATCCAGGGCATCCCGCAAGAACAGTTTATCAAGCAACTGACGCTCTTCAGGGAGCAGATCGCACCCATTGTCTTCCCGGAGAAGAAGTGGTGAGGCTGGTCCAGCCCGTTAAGCTTCCGAGTGAGTTCGCGAGTGGTTTCGACTAGAGCACTACGACGCCTGGTTTGTCCCTAAGGGCTACGGAACGGGCTACGGCAACTCCGGCGCCAGATTGACGCCAAGTATCTGTGTTTCCTCAGTCGTACGGGTGAAGAATGGACCAAACAAATCCTGTCGGGCGACGAAAAGCCACGGCCATACGTTCTAACCACGTGGACCAACGACCCGAAAGAAAATCACGGGTAGAATGAAGCTGGTTGCGAGCGGGATGGAAGATTCCGCTCGCAAACCCGTCGCCAGACACGACCGTCGTGGTACCCTCACGAGTGAATGACGGCAAGGAGCAACTGGGTCCCACATGATCTCCGGTACGACCATCGCCATCCTCGGCGGAACGGGGCCTCAAGGCCAAGGGCTTGCAATTCGCTTCGCAATTGCGGGCGTCAGCGTAGCGCTCGGCTCGCGCGAAGGCGGCCGCGCAGCTTCGATCGCCGGAGAGCTGAACACGAAGCTTGAGGGCCGATCTGCCGTCCCGATCCGAGGCTGCGACAATCTGAGCGCGGTAGATGCAGCGGAACGCTTTGTACTACTTGCTGTGCCGTACTCCGGTCACGACGCAACACTTGACGCCATCAAGAGTCGTCTGGCGGGCAAGGTGCTGGTCGACTTGGTCGTCCCACTCGCAGCCGGAAATCCCCGAGCCGTCGCAATGCCCAGGGAAGGCTCCGCGACCGAGGCCGCGCAAGCGCTGTTAGGAAGTGAGGTCAAGGTTGTCGGAGCCTTGCATAACGTGTCCGCTCACACTCTGAATGCCCTGGAAGAGAACATCAACTGCGACATCCTCGCGTGCGGAGATGACGTAGAGGCAACGGATGCGGTCGTCGACCTGATCAAGCGGCTTGGTGTCGAGTCGTACAATTGTGGCCCGGCGGTGAACGCTCGCTGCATCGAGGCGATTACGCCCCTCCTGATCCGACTGAACATGAGCAAGAAGGTGCCATTCAGCCACGCCGGCATCCGCATTTGGCGGCCCGACCGTCCCGGCGTATGATCGCCCTTGAGAAGGCCTTGAAGATAAAGCGCTACGCCGCAGGGATCCCGTCTCCCGGACATCGGCGTGATATTCCGGCGGCCATCACTGAAGGAGCCTTGTAGTGGGCACCTCAAGCTTCCTCGAACTCCGCGCAGTTGAAGGTTCTGAACTCAAGCAGCTGTTCGCCCAGGCAAGGGGCAAGCGGGACGCGTACTGGGGTTCGGTTGCGACTTACTCCCGGAAAGTGTTCATTCCGCTGACGAATTTATGCCGCGACAGTTGCGGATACTGCACGTTCGTCAAGCAGCCCGGAGAGTCTGGCGCAGGATATTTGAGTCCAGAAGAAGTACTTCGCATTGCGACCCGCGGCGAAGAGCTCGGATGCAAGGAAGCGTTGTTCTCGCTAGGAGAGAAGCCCGAGCTCCGATACCCGCAAGCTCGTGACATGCTCGCGCGCCTCGGTTATCGCTCGACGATCGACTACGTCATCGCGATGTGCGAGCTCGTCATCTCAAAGACCTCGTTGATCCCGCACGTCAATGCTGGAACCATGAGCCGCGACGAGCTAGAGCGCGTCAAGGAGGTAAGCGGCAGCGCCGGCTTGATGCTAGAGAATGTGAGCCGTCGGCTCATGGGCAAGGGGATGCCGCACTACGCGTGCCCGGACAAGATGCCGTTGCAGCGACTTCGGACGCTCGATGCGGCCGGCGAAGCGTGCCTGCCGATGACAACGGGAATCCTGATTGGCATCGGCGAGACTTGGGATGAGCGGATCGATAGCCTGCAGAGCATCGTCGACGTTCACAAGCGGCATGGCCACATCCAGGAGGTGATCGTGCAGAACTTCCGGGCGAAGCTCGGGACAGCGATGGCGAGCCATCGCGAGCCGAACATGACCGATATGCTTCGCACTCTGGCGACTGCCCGTCTCATGCTGCCGACGGAAATTTCCCTGCAGGCGCCGCCGAACCTGAATGAAGCGTTCGAGCGCTACCTGGACGCCGGCATCAACGACTGGGGCGGGGTGTCTCCGCTCACTGCGGACCACATCAATCCAGAGTGTGCCTGGCCTGCGGTCGGGGAAATTGCGTTTCGTACCAAGCGAAAGGGCATGAGCCTGGTCGAACGGTTGACGACATATCCGCTCTATCTTCGACAACCCGAGCGGTATCTTCGTCCGGCCCCCCGCGAGGCACTTCGCCGTCTCGCGCGCGAAGATGGCTACGCGGCCAACCAGACTCATGCCGAAGCAAGCTAGAGGAGTTCGCATGCACAGTGCCAAGCCATTCAAACCTTCGACCCTTCGGGCGAAGTCCGCAGAGACCCTCCTTAGCCAGAGCAGCAGGGAAGTTAGGCACATTCTTGAGCGTGCCCTCTCTGGTCGCGAGGTCACGCGCGAAGACGGTGAGACCCTTTTCCGCGCCGCGTCTTCAGACCTTCCGGCGATCGTGCGGGCTGCGGACGTCGTCCGCGAGGAGCGAGTCGGGGATAGGGCGAGCTTTGTCATCGTCCGGAACATCAACTTTACGAACGTGTGCTACATGGGGTGCCGCTTCTGCGGCTTCGCCAAGCGCAAGGAGGACCCGGACGCGGTCTGGTACAGCATGGAGGAGGTGGCACACCGCGCGCAAGTCGCATGGGATCGTGGCGCAACAGAGGTTTGCATTCAGGGTGGTCTTCATCCTGATCTGCCGCCCACGTACTACCGCGACCTTTTGTTCGCGGTTAAGCGCCAGGTGCCGCGCATGCACGTGCATGCCTTTTCGCCTTTCGAAATCTGGTTTGGGGCGCACAAGCGCAAGATGTCGACGCGCGAGTTCCTGTTGGAGCTCAAGGAAGCAGGGCTCGGCTCGATGCCGGGTACCGCAGCCGAGATCCTTGATGTCGAAGTGCGAAGGAAGCTGACCCGAAATAAGCTGACCACGGAGGCGTGGATTGAGACAATCCGGGCGGCGCATTCCATCGGGCTTCGCAGCACTTCGACGATCATGTTCGGGCATATCGATGGTCCCTCCCATTGGGCTGCGCACATCGATTTGATCCGGTCGATCCAGAAGGAGACCGGTGGCTTCACAGAATTCGTGCCCCTCAGCTTCGTGTATGCCGAGTCGCCCTTGTATGTGGACCGCGCCATCCCCGGTGTGCGCCCAGGCGCCACTCAGGAAGAGAACTTCAAGATGCACGCTGTTGCGAGGCTGATGCTCGCGGGCTGGATCGACAACATTCAGGTCTCATGGGTGAAGCTCGGTGCACAAATGGCAGCCGAGATGCTGCACGCCGGCGTCAATGATCTCGGTGGGACGCTGATGGACGAGTCAATCTCTCGATCGGCGGGAGCCGACTTCGGCGAGGAGCTGACTCCCGCTGAAATGGTCAAGTTGATCCACCACGCTGGCCGCACGCCGGTGCGCCGGAGCACGCTCTACGATAGCCTGGAGGAGTTCTCGGATCATGAACCGGTGGATATCGGTCCTCTCAAGCCGCGGCCGCATGACCCGATCAAGTTCCTTCGCCACAAATACGTGGCTGCTGGTTGAGGCGCGAAACATGAAAGTAGCTGTCCTCGCCGGCGGTGTGGGGGGCGCTCGAATGGCACTCGGTTTTGCTGGAATCGTTCCACCAGACGATCTCAGCATCATCGTGAATGTCGGTGATGACGATCGGTTCCATGGCCTGTATGTCTGCCCGGACTTGGACACGGTGCTCTATACGCTTTCCGGGGTTGTCGATCCTACGCAAAGTTGGGGCGTCGCAGACGATGGCACGCGTGCGTTGGAGGTTCTTCGCAAACTGGATTCTCCAGGCGTCTGGATGAAGCTCGGCGATGCAGACCTTGGGTTGCATCTCTACCGGACGTCGCGGCTTGCGCAAGGTGCTTCGCTCACTGATGTGTCCGAAGAACTCAGTCATCGGTTCGGCGTCCACTGTGCTCTTCTACCTGTTTCGGACGAGGAGTGTCCGACAATCGTGGAGACTGCGGCTGGGCTTCTGCGGTTTCAGGAATGGTTCGTGCGCGACCGTGCAGGCCCCGCTGTGAAGAAGTTGCGCTTCCAAGCGGCGCATAGGGCTCAGATCACGGATCGCGTACGCGTCGCACTCCGTGGCGCGGATATCGTCGTGCTGGCGCCATCGAATCCTTACCTTTCGATCCTTCCCATGCTGGAAGTAGGGGGCATGCGAGAAGCATTGCACCAGGCACCTGGATTGAAGGTGGCAGTCTCGCCGCTCATCGGAGGGCGAGCGATCAAAGGGCCACTGGTGAAGCTAATGAACGATCTCGGGGTCGGATCATCGAACTCCGATATCGCTCCGACCTACTCGAACTTTGTGGACGTATTTGTCGTTGACGAGGGCGACTCGCGAGATGTGGCCAACGTTTCGCACCGATGCGCATTGCGGGTGACAGCGATGCCCACACTGATTCCTGATGCAGCCCGCGCCGAGCATCTTGCGAGGCGACTCATTGAACTTGCGAGTATGCGTACGACGACGGGAGACGCAGGATGAGGACCGTGGTTGCGATCCCGATGAAGGATCCGGCAGAGTCAAAGACCCGGCTTGCAAACGCGCTGACGGCCGGTCAACGCGAAAAGATGGCTTTGGCGCTGTTCCGCAGGGCGCAGAGTTTCTTCGGCGCGCAGTTTCCTGATTTCGAGCGCCTGGTGGTCACGCCGTCACCCCGCATAGCCGCCGAAGCGACTGCGTGCAGCGCGATGGCGCTGATTGAAGGAAGCCCGCGCGGTTTGAACAAGGCCGTCCAGAGCGCATTCATTTGGGCGAAAGCACGAGGGTTTGACCGACTGTTGATCGTCCCAGCAGACATCCCAATATGGCTGCGATCAGAGGTCGATGAACTGCTGGACGACGGACAACGCTTTGACGTCGTCGTCGCACGCGCTCATGACGGCGGTACCAATGCGCTGTTGATCAATCTAATCCGAACGGATCGATTGGAGTTTTGCTACGGCTTAGGTTCGGCCAGACGCCACGCCGACGCGGCTTCTGCCGCGGCCTTGAGCTCGATAACAAGGCAGTGGCCTTTCCTCGGTCACGACATCGACACAGTGGGTGACTGCCTTGTCCTGAGCCAGAAACTCTCCTCTCTGACGGACGTCGGCTAGAAACATGCGAGTAGAGCTCTTCGCGATTCCAGGTATTCCTGAGGTGCAACCAGGCGACGACGTTGGTGCGATTCTGGCGCAGGAAACGCGGACCGCGGGTGAAGAATTGCGCGAGTCCGACATCATCCTCGTCGCACAGAAGATCGTCTCAAAAAGCGAGAGACGTTTTCGCGTGCTGTCCGAAATCGTACCTTCCGCCGAAGCGGTGGATATCGCCAAGCGGTGCGGCAAGGACGCTCGGAAGGTTCAGGCAATCCTTGATGAGAGTTCGGCCATTCTTCGGGTTTCGAATGCGACCCCCGACGGGATCATCATCGCGCGCCATAAATGCGGTTGGGTTGCTGCTAACGCTGGGATCGACGAGTCCAACCTCGGCACGGCGGAGGGCCAGCTGTTGCTTCTGCCGATTGATCCGGATGAGAGCGCGTCGCGGATTGCCGACAGCATTCTTCGCTGCACTGGACAAAAGCCAGGCGTGATCGTGACTGACACATTCGGGCGGCCGTGGCGCAGGGCCCTTGTGAACGTCGCTTTGGGCACGTCCGATGTGCCGCCCATCATCAGCTGGGTGGGAAAAACGGACGCCTACGGCCGGCGCCTGAATGTGTCCGAACAAGCATTCGCGGACGAGCTGGCTGCCGCGTCGGGACTGCTAATGATCAAGAACGCTGGTACACCGGCCGTGGTCGTTCGAGGATTGCAATGGGATCGTGCGAGCAGAGCCACCTGTCGCGATTACGTTCGGCCAGTCGAGCAAGACCTCTTCACTTGACAACTCGTGATGATGCACAAGGTAAGGTCCGCGTTCGGGCCGTTTCCTCATCCGCTCGATGGCCTCGCAAGACCGGCCAGTTTCTACACCTTCGATGGACTGTCCTGGACCTCTTTGCAACCAAGGGCGGTTCTGGCGTACCGCTCGTACGAATCCACTCAGAGTGCGTAACGGGCGATGTCTTTGGTTCCTTGCGGTGGTCAGCGACCGCTCGCTGGCGGCGGTGTTGAAGCATCCCGATCGCTTCGCGTTCCTGCAGCGTGTGGAGCGAACAGATCCAGCGCTCGCATCCTGGTTCTCGATTTTGGCCGATATTCCAGGATGCAAGGCAGTCCGGCTTATCACCACTAACGCCCTCCGAGCGACAAGCACTTGTGGATGGGGGCTACTACGATATCGTGCGGTTCGCCCAGCAGCATGACTTCACCGTGAAGTTTCTCGTGCAGGGCGCCTCCGCCGCACTAGATGGGGGCTGTCCCGTTTTCCCGATGTGCGATGCGTCCTCGATCATTGTGGGACGCCGGCCTCATCGGCGGATTGGGAAACCATCCTGTCCGCCGGAAAATCGTACTCAAATCTTTGGCAGAAGTGGAGCCACGCGCATCGCTGGTTCGAGACCGGTCCGTATCAATTTGCAGGCCTTCACAACTGGTTCGCGCGCTGGACGCATTCGCCCCAGAGCGACTGATGCGGGCGAGCGACTTTACGCATGACCGTCGTGGCGCGAGTTGGGGAGAACTGCTCTTCTACTTGCGCGATTCCCAGATGCGCAGCCCCAGAGCACGTTACGTGAGACGCGGCCTGCTGTGGATACGCTCTCCGAGGCATCAGCCGAACTCCCCTGATAGTGTGCCAGGGCCTACCGAGCGGTCGAGGTTTTCCGATCATCAGAAGGAGTTATCCTGGTACGTCGTAGTATCTTGATGCGCAACAACGGGGACGGTCTTCCTCAGTTCGACTCTTCACTTCATCTCCTGCGGCCGACCGCGGGATAACAGTCCTCTGATCCGGGATTTTCGGGCTTGTCCGATTCGACGCGAGAAATTTCACATTGACCGGCTACTGCTTCGTCATCCCTCCAAGGATCGGGTGAGGCCGTGTTCTGGACGGCACGAGCGAATGCTTGTTCGCCAGCCGCCTTGAAGACCGCGAGTCCCACTGGCCGAAACTCGACAACGGCGTGATGCGTTTGTGCCATCGCAAATCTCAGGCTCGCTGGATGGACTCGACTCGCGGCAGATTCGTGCAGCGCTGACCGGCTACTCGATCGGCCCGCCCTCCGGCCCATGTCGAGGCGAGGTAGACAGCGGCGAGATATTTCCTCCGCAAGCTTATCGAAGTGGGTGACGACGCGCTCGAGATATTCGAGTCTCAGTAACCGCGTCTTAGGTCAACCAAGTTACGCATCGGCTTTTTCGTTAGGAACCGCTGCATGTTATCAGCGAATATTTCGAACACGTGGTTCAGGTAACCCTCCGCGTTGCCGGACGCATGCGGGGTGATCATGACGTTATGCATCGTCCAGAGGGGGCTGTCGGACGGGAGTGGCTCTCGCTCAAACACATCGAGGAGGGCTCCCGCAATGACGCCCGTCTTCAGCGCGTGGATGAGTTCGCTTTCCACAACAATCCCGCCGCGGGCGATGTTGACCAGGAACGCGCTGCGGCGCATTTGCTGAAGCTGCTCGCGGCCGATTAGCTTGGTGGTTTCCGGATTGTGAGGGACGGCAAGGACGACGAAGTCGGAAAGTTGCAGAAGCCCGACGAGGTCCTCGGGTGGAAAAAGCTTATCGACACCTGGAACAGGCTGCGACACATCGCGTTTCGAGCCGACCACCGTCATTCCAACGCTCTTTCCACGGCTTGCAATGGCGGTGCCAATCGCGCCAAGGCCGATCACACCCAGCGTGCGCTCCGAGAGCGTCGCTACGAAGCCCTGCTGATTCCATTCCTTGCGAGACTGTTCCCGTATAAGGCGGGGGAAGTCCCAATGCAGCGCTGTAATTCCCCCCATTACGAAATCAGCGATAGTCTCGGAAACCACCCCGCGCGCATTGGTGATTATGACGTCGCACAGGCGGTCGCGGATTGGCACGAGCCGGTCGACGCCTGCGCTGGTGTTCTGAAACCAGCGCAGCCTACGCGCCTTGTCGAACAGTTGGACTGGAACGTCACTCTGGGCAGCAATGATTACATCCGCTTCCGCTATTTGATCTTCTAGCGACGCCACATCCTTGGCGTACAAGACGCGCATACCGGGGAAGCGCTTTCGGATCATCGGAACACAGTCGTCGACGCGAACGACGTTGGACTCAACGACGAGGACGGCGAGGTCATCGCCAGCGGTAGGCATGGAGGCTGTCATGACCAACTTCCGCTTTCGAGCATGAACGGATGCACGGGAGGCGAAGAGATCTCGCGCGTTGCACCCTGGACTTTAGAGCTTGATGTCCGTGGAATTCAGCCAACATACTGGCGACCTGTGCAACTTTACAGCGTAGAAAGGATCTTTTTGCAGAAAGGCGCCGATGAGGTGACGTAAACGGCATCGGCAGGAACCGCAATTCCTTACGCGCTTTGGTCAACGCTTTACCGCTGCGTGGTCGAGCGCGGCTCGTTGACCACGCTTTGTTCGTTGTCGGCTTTGTCGGCTCCGATCGTGATCGCGGTCGGCCAATCGATCATGTGCAGCTCGGCCGGGTTGGGCGCCCGCTTGGCAGGATACGACGCGTCCAGACCAGGAGCACGCGCGATTGGGTAAGGGCGACCTCGTTATCGTACGTCCCGATCAGCCAAGCGCCCGGTCGACTCAACGCTCCGCCGCATGCCCAATGCCTTAGCTTTTGGGCACGCCAAGCTTCATCGTTCCCGGAAGGGACTGCATCCACTGGGCAAAGACCAACGCACCGCGCGGCACGGGCCGCGAAGTCGGGGTGAGTACCAAATAGAACCTGTCTCCGTGGACGGCGGTGCTGGACAACGAAATCAGCGCCTTCGCCCGCAACTGCAAGCGCATCACGCTGCGCGGCATGAGGGCGACGCCTTCCGCCGCCAAACAAGCAGCCAATGTGAGATTGGCATCCGGGTAGACGGGCCCCGCATCGGCGATATTGCCATCCAAATCGTACTCGAGCGCTGCCTTCTGCAGCCACGTCCGCCAGAGATTACGGTTTAGATAGTGTAGCGGTGTCAGCCGGGAAAGATCATTTAGATCCTTGTAGCCGTTGCGCTGCAGATAGTTAGGCGAGGCAACGGGAATCGTGGTGCCTTCCAGAAGTGGCATCGCGACGAACTCGGGAAACTCGCCAGGATTTCCATGCTGAACCGCCACATCGACAATCGTCGGGTCTATCGGGTTTGACTCTCGGGAATATTGAATTGCAACCTGCACGTCGGGATGTTTTCTCCAGAAATCGTGCATCTGCGGCATGAGCCAAGAGACGGTAAACAACGGCAGGCACGACACGCGTACCAGGGACGACCCCTCACGCTGACGCAGCAGTTCCGTCTCACCGTGGATCATCTGGAAGGCCTCGCAGACCTTCACCTTGTAGCGCTCTCCCGCCTCGGTCAGGCGGATACCGCGGCCATTACGCTCGATCAGCGGTAGGCCCATCCATTCCCCAAGTTTCCGGATCTGGTGGCTAACGGCGGAATGCGACACGCAGAGTTCTTCGGCTGCGCGTCTCACACTGCCCATCCGGGCAACGGCTTCGAAGGAGCGGAGAGACTGCAAGGGCGGGAGCTTCATGGTCTATTATATTCACCTATTGATCCAAAATACGCAACAATCCGCTACAGGCGCGCCTGCTAATCCATTGATCGAGAATACACGCTCGATTAGGGGCCGATGGTCACCGAGACTATGGAATCCAGCGCAAAACCTGGCTTTCTGGTTCGAAACCTGCAGGCAACGCATTCGCGATTATGTCAATGACACTTAGCGATTTAGCCCAAAACCGTCCGTGCGCTCGGGCCTGCCTATCCTTCGGGGATTTCCACCGGTGTCAACGGCACGAGCGCCGCGAAGAAGATTCGTCAACGTCAAAGGAGAACAAGTCAATGTTAACTCAACAACCTAATGCAGTCGCGAAACAGACAATGGACCTTGAGAATGCCAAGGCTGATTTCGCACGAGACGGCTACTGCATCTTGCCCAACGTGTTGTCGGAAACCGAGGTAGCCGCGGTCCGGAAACGACTCGCGGACCAGGCGGCGGCCGAGAGGGCATTGGGATGGGCGCGCATGAGGGACGGGCAGACAACGTCGGTGCGCGAAGGCGTTGTGGCGGCCAAACGCGGCGCCAATCAGCGCGTTGGCATGCTCGTTAATAAGGGCAAGGTGTTCCGCGACCTAGTTGAGCACCCCGTGGCACTGGAGCTAGTTGAGTTCGCGTTAGGCGGGAGTTTTCTCCTGAGCTCCTGTGACGCAAACATTGCAAATAAGGGCGGGGCACTTGAAGGTCTGCATCGCGACGCGTGGTGGTGTCCCATCCCGTACCGTGAGGGCGACGCGTTTGTTAAGGTAGGCGATCGGCAGCGGTACATGGCTCAGCCAGACTGCGCGCCACCCGGAACAAACGTGCCGCCCGCGTGCGTCAACATTATCTGGATGCTGACGGACTTCACCGATGAAAATGGAGGCACACGCCTTGTGCCTGGGTCGCATCGCAGGCCCGACAGCCCTGACGGCTCCGTGCCCCACAAGGTGCCCACGATCGCTGCAACCGGGAAGGCCGGCAGTTGCATGTTTTTCGATGGCAGGCTCTGGCATGGCACAGGCCAAAACACCACTGACGCTTCGCGCATGGGGGTGCTGGCCTTCTATTGCGGCCCGCAGTTTCGGCAGGCGGAGAATTACTTTCTTGGTCTGGACCCTGCCATTCTGGAGGAAGCATCTGACAGATTCCTTGACTTGCTCGGATACACGACGTTCTACGGCTACGGAAACGTCAACACTTACGCGCCTACCACACGCCCGCGTGGGCGGGGAGCCTGGATCCCCGAGATGAAGATCGATCAGTGAGAGCTATCGGTGACTAAGGGACGCGCCTCAGAATTATGTATTCATCGACCGTTTGCGTCAGCGTAATCGCACGATGTTGCTCGCTTACTTAAATTGAAGGCGCGCGGCTTAAGCCGCGCGATCACCCTGTCACTCGTCAAACAAATGGAGATCCAGATGAACCAGACCCGTCGCATCGAGAAAGCCGCTCCCGACTCTGTCGAATGGAAGGCAAGAGTCGATCTCGCAGCCGCCCACCGCCTCGCCGTCCGCCAGGACATGAGCGAAGGCATCTTCAATCATTTGACCTTGGCGGTGCCGGGTAGGTCCGATCGTTTTCTGTTGATCCCATTCGGTCTGCATTGGTCGGAAGTCACCGCCAGCTCGTTCCTGGAAGTGAGCTATGAGGGCGAGATTCTGAGCGGTGAAGGCGACATCGAACGCAGCTCGGTCTGCATCCACGCGCCTATTCACCGCCTCAATCCCAAGGCGGCAGCGGTCTTCCATACCCACATGCCGTATGCCAGCGCGCTCACTCGGCTCAAGGACCCGCGGATGCTGCCGATCGGCCAGACGGAAATCAGCCTCATCGACAAGATCGCATACGATGAGCACTACCCAGGTTTCGCTCATAACCCAGAGGAAGGCGAGCGCCTCGCACGGCTGCTCGGCGACAAGTCGATCGTGTTCATGGCCAATCACGGCGCCCTGGTCACCGGTGAGACCGTGGCCGAAGCCTACAACCGACTGTACTACCTAGAACGCGCCTGCCAAGTGCAGCTCTATGCGATGTGGACGCAGCGCGAACTGCGCATGGTCGATCCGGCTGTCGTCGAGTTCACAACCTCGCAATTTCGGCACGATAGCTACCTCTTCAACAACCCCAAACCGGAGCGCAAAGCGTACGAGCTCCACTTCGATGCGCTGAAGCGCATGCTCGAACACACGGATGGTCCGGGTTATCGGAGCTAACACGACCGAAAGTCCTGAGATAACGACAAGCGGCCCTGACCCAAGGACAATTACCCATCACATAGCCGCATATTTTGGCTCGACTGACCGCGCGTTGCGGACTGTCGCTGCACCGAATGGAGGACGGCGGCGCAACCCCGTCCTCCATACGCGTCGGCGCCCGCGTAGCGTTGGGTCAAAGCGGAAGTGGGGGAACGATGCGCCATTTGTCGGGCATCCATCTGACTGGTGATGCCGGCATGCAGTATTGCGCGCAAATGCTGTGTAGTGCCGGCTTGCGCCTCACGCGCCAGCGTCTGCTGCTCGGCCGCTTGCTGCTTTTTGGGGGCCATCGTCACGTCACCGCCGAGCAGCTCCACGACGAAGCGATCGCCGCCAACATACATATGTCGCTGGCGACGGTCTACAACACCCTAAACCAGTTCACCGCGGCGGGCCTCGTACGCCGGATCGCGGCCGGCGGCATCAAGTCGTTCTTCGACACCGACACCAGCCTGCATCCGCATTTCTATCTCGAAGGCGAGGACAGGCTGGTGGATGTCACGGGCGGGCTGAGCTTCTCGAAAGTGCCCGAGGCGCTTCCGGGCCACGAGATCACGCGGCTTGATGTGATCGTTCATCTGCGCAGGAAGACCGCGTAGCGCCGGCGGCCTCGCATCACCACAATCCCGCTCATCGGAACCCTTCCAGATAGTGCTCGCGGTTGGACTCGCTCGTCCGCGGCCGCTCGATCGAACTGGGACAGCGCGTCGATGAGCTTGCGCGTCGAGAAGCTGACGCCGCCGAGCGCGGTCTGCGCCCAGGCGTTCTGATGGTCACAGCGGACGGCGCCACGCGCCGCCGCTTCCGCGACCAGCGCCGCAGTCGCGAGCTCGGCCTAGCCGAGATGGACACCGAACATGTGGCTCGCACCAGCACGGACTGCGCCTGGTCATAAGTCGCGTCGATTGCGATGGCACATTCAAGCAAATTTGTGAATGTGTCCTGTAGCGTCAGGCGCCACTAGTGCGATAGCGCTCGCATCAACAGATCCCATCCGTCTAGGCGCGATGGCCGTTTGCGGTGCGCGCCAAAGTTCTTCGCCGCATAGGGGTCTGCGGCTCGATAGCGGCGACGGTCGCATTGGCGATCTCGTCCTGCAGGACGAAGACATCGACAAGCTTGCGGTCGTGGCGCTCGACCCAAAGATGGCTACTGGTGGTGGCCTCGTTGAGCTGGGCGGTGCTCCGCACGCGATTGTCTGCCCGTAAACGCTCCCCTCGACGATGTCGCGGACGCCGAGCTCATTCCGCGATCTGCCGGATATCGACCGCGCACACCTAAGTAAATGATGAATTGCGTGCGATCACCAGGAACCAGCACTGCTTCGACAGCACGGTGAGGATGTCCTCACCGATGGCATCGCCGACTACTCGGGATCGCCGCTCATGCTCTGGACACGAAGACCGCGATCGCTGGGCCTTCAGCCCCGCGCCCCGGCGCGGATCAGGCTTCGGAGGCTGTGACCACCGCGGCCGTCTCAGAACGTCACCGAAAAGCGAAAGCTTGTGAAACCGTCTTGATCAGCCGTTGCGCTGCCCCATCCCTGCCCGAGGAGCTTTCGCGCGGCGGCAATGCGGCTGTTCAGGGCAGAGTTCGAGACGATGCGATCGCCCCCCAACTTGACGGATCAGGTCACCTTTCTGACCACCCGCATGCGATGTCGCAAAAATTGTCGCGCGCAGGAGCGCATTGCCTCGCCTTAATTGTTACCGGATGCTGAGCCGTTGCCTCACGTAAATTGCTCCCCTGGATCGGGAACGAGCGGGGGCGAAGATGGGGTGGCTAAGCATGGCGACGCGGAAGGAACTGACGGCGGCAGCAGGCGCGCGCTATCGGACGTCGGATCGCGCGAAGAAGGCGCGGATATTGGACGAATTCGTCGACATCACTGGATTCCATCGCAAGCATGCGATGCGGCTTCTTCGAGGTTAGGAAGACGCACGCCCAGGCCGGCGGGCGCGACGCCGGGTCTATAATGAGGCAGAACAGAACGCGCTCGTGCTCCTTTGGGAGGCGTCAGACCGGATCTGCGGGAAGCGGCTGAAGGCGTTAATGCCTGCGCTGATTGAGGCGATGGAACGGCACGGCCATCTCGGCCTTGCCCCCGAGATCCGCGACAAACTTTTGGCAATGAGCGCTGCGACGATCGACCGCGCATTGGCGCGGGTCCGAGAAGGATTAGGTCGAAAGCGCCGACGGCACGCGACGCACTCGTTGCGTCGCAGTATTCCAATACGAACGTCGGCAGATTGGAACGATCCGGCGCCGGGGTTCGTCGAGGCTGACCTTGTCGCGCATAGCGGTCCATCGGCGCGCGGCAGCTTCATCCAGGCTCTCGTGCTCACCGACATTGCGACCGGCTGGACGGAGTGCGCTCCTCTGATCGTGCGCGAACAAACGCTGTTGAGCACGGTGTTGACGGAATTGCGCAAACAATTGCCCTTCGCTGGTAGGCCTCGATACGGACAATGATACTGTGTTCATGAATGAGACGCTGAAAGCCTACTGCGATGCGGCCAACATCGTCTTCACGCGTTGCCGGCCCTACCGGAAGAACGACCAGGCGTTTGTCGAGCAGAAGAACGGCGCCGTCGTGCGCCGGATGGTCGGCTATCGTCGGTTCGAGGGCCTGAAGCGGCCAAGCTGCTGGCTGAACTCTATCAATCGGCGCGGCTGTTCGTGAACTTCTTTCAACCCTCGTTCAAATTGATAGCCAAGCAGCGCGACGGCGCTCGTGTGCGCAAGACATACAGTGCGCCGGCAACGCCACACCAGCGCCCGGTCGCCGACGCCCGCACGACCGACGCGGTTCGTCACCACCTCCAAGAAATCTATGCCGCTCTCGACCCGGTCGCGTTGTTGCGCGACATCCGCGGAGCGCAGGAACGCATCGCGGTCCTCGAGGAGACGCAGCCAGTTGCCGATCCTACTGCGGCATCCCAATCGATCGATCTATTCCTGGCAAGCCTACGAACCGCCTGGAAGGACGGAGCTATGCGACCGACGGATCGACCAATCGTGAAAGCGAAAAGAGGTCGGCGTCGTCCCGCCCCACTCCTCCGGGCAACGTCAGATTTGCGAAAATGGTCTGAAGCCGAGCCCTGGCGGACTGGTAGCGAACTGCTCTCCCGGTTGCAGGAGGAATATCCCGGAGCGTATCCCAACAAGCTTCTTCGAACGCTTCAACGTCGGCTCAAATCCTGGCGCAGCGAGCAAGCGAACGCGTTAATGTTCGTTCCTACGGAGAAGACGCCGCCTGGATATGAGGTCACCACAGCCTAATGGTGTGCCAGGCGCCAGCGGAGGAGGCCGGGCGCTCCGAAATCCTGGCCATCTCCGCACCCGGCCTCCTCCTCAACCCAAGCCGGGAACAAAATAGATGAGGCAACCGATCGCACACTCGGGAGCATCGGAATGTGAGGCAATACGACTTGCGTTTAGGCTGTCGCGTGCTCCCGCGGTCCTCTTGGCAGCGCTATCGATTGATCGTGGTGCGGTGGCGGTAGCTTTCAAATTGGTCTCGATAATGGAGGCGTGGTAGACGAGACCATCGATGGCGGCGAGAGTCACGGAGGTATCCGGCAAGACCCTATTCTATCCGCCAAAAGGCTGATTGGTAGTGAGCAGCATCGCTCGTCGCTTGTGGCGTGCGCTGATGAGCTCGAACAGCACGCTTGTCTCGGCCTGATCGATCCTAACATTGGCGAGGATGACGAATTCGAAGCGATGGAGGTGATTGATGGCGGTCTCAGCGTTAAGTTCGCGGCAGCCACCTGGAGTTTCTGAACAACGTCGGTGGCTCGGGTGAAGAGGACGCGCCATCCCTTCTCGATCAGGGCAAGACCGAGGGGTGTTGACAAGTTACTCGTTCGGCCACCTAGCGAACCAACAGGGACAAAATGGCGGCCCCTCCAACCAGCGGACGGCGAGCGCGGTGATTTGCGCTTTGGAGATTTTCGAAGCCTCGAAGGCGAAACTGTTGAGGGTCTTTCCGGCGGGCAGCCGTGATGGCGCTTGATGCGGCGGCGGCCGCGTTCGGCGATCTCGTGCTTGGCGAGGTAGCGAGGAACCGAACGGTCGGACAGCCTTACGTAGTTCGTCCTCCACCACAGGCACTATACAGCGCGGGCTGAGTGCACCGGAAGATCCATTGTGGAAACGGCAGAGAGCGTAAAGCGGGCAGAAGGTTTACAGCCAGCTCGCAGGCGCACTACCTACCGATTCAAACCAGCTTTCTGGGAGCTACAGCGGTCTGCGAATAGTTCACTCTTGAACACGAACGAGCCAGCCCTCTCAACAGGACGAAAGGCCAGCATCCTGCTCAACTCGCTTAGGAGGCCACCGCCCAGCGGGCTGACATAAAGCTTCGAAATTTCCCGATTTTACGCAGGATTTCGGCCAAAGGAGAGGCCAGATTCATTGAATCCAGCTCTATGCCCGATAAATACTGGCCGCAACCAATAAAAAATCCGTCGCAGTGAAGATGAAGGTGGGGAAACAATGCGCCATTTGATCAACCGTTCACGCCTCATGCGAGTCGTCCATGCGAGGGCGCGCGCGAGCCGCAGTCGGTAGAGAAGGAACGTGATGGTCCTCTGGTGATCTATTCAACAGCTCACTACGACCGCGGAGCTATACGAGCATCCGTAGAATGCCTTCATCGCGTAGTTCATCGGTGAAATAGCCAACTGCATGGGGGAAGTCATGGCGATGAATGGTATGACGTGCAAGGCGAAGATTGCGGGCGCGGGGGATGTGCAGGCGCTGGCGATCAATGTCGAGGCGGTCAACCGACCGATCGTTTTGTCGCTGCGGCCGGAGCGGGTACAGCCGAACCCGACGCCGGGCACGCTGCCCAATGTTTTCAGCGCGGAAATTGCTGAGGTGATCTACTTGGGCGACCACGTGCGCACCCGCCTCTCGCCGTACGGCCATGATGATTTTGTGATCAAGCTGCCAAATTCCGAAGGCCCGGTGCAGCTGGAGCCGGGCGCGGCGATCACGTCGGCTGGAAAGCGGAAGATTGTCGGGCCCTCGACGCGAACTGACGACGGGCCCGGGGGTTGACCGTGAGTAAGGTCCGCTTTCGGCAATGCCGGCGCCATTCTAAGCAAAGTACAACAGAGTAGGAGCAGATGATGAGGAAAACACTGTTGATGGAAGTCGCTGCACTGGCCGTGCTCGGTCTGGCAGCTGGGGCGCTCGCGCCGACGAAACCCGCCTTTGCGGGCGATCAGGTGACGGTTGTCTCGTTTGGTGGGGCTGGCCAGGATGCCTACCGCAGGGCGTTTTTCGAGCCCTTCTCGAAGGCTGCCGCGGTCAAGGTCAATGAAGACGTGTACAACGGCGAGGCCGCCAAGATCCGCGCTATGGTCGAGTCCAAGAGCGTGAGCTGGGATGTGGTAGACATCGATCCCGGCCGAGCCGCACAACTGTGCGCCGAGGGCATCATTGAGCCGATCGACTGGAAGAAGCTGGGCCTCGACCAGGGCAGTTTCATCGAAGGCGCAACGTCGGAGTGCAGTGTGCCGGAGACAGTATATGGCAAGATCATCGCCTACGACAAGGACAAGTTTCCGAATGGCCCGAAGACCATCGCTGACTTTTTCGACACGAAAACATTTCCTGGCAAGCGTGGACTACAGAAGCGGCCCTTAGAAAACCTCGAATGGGCGCTGATCGCGGACGGCGTCCCCCTCAAGGAGGTCTACAAGGTCCTCAGCACCCCAGAGGGTGTCGAACGGGCCTTCAAGAAGCTCGACACGATCAAGCAGGACATCGTCTGGTATCACACTGCTTCACAGTCGCCGCAGCTCCTGGCAGATGGCCAGGTAGTTATGACTGGGTCCTACAGCCATCGCATCGTTGATGCCATTAAGAACTCCGGCAAACATTTTGCGATTGCGTGGAGTACCCTTCTGTGGAACGTCGGTGTCTGGGTCATTCCGAAGGGCAGCCAGCATGTGGACGCCGCTTACAAGTTTATCGCCTTTGCGAGCATGCCCCAGCAGCAAGCCAACGTAGTGAACCTTCTGACTTGCGGGCCCACCAACAAGAGCGCCTTCGCGCTTCTGGACCCGGCGGTACTGCCCGACCTCCCCAGTGCGCCCGACCGTATCGCCAACGGTCTAAGGGTGAACCCCGTGTTCTGGTCTGAGAAGGGCGATGATCTGACGCAGCGCTTCTCCGTTTGGCTCGCGAAGTAGGCGCAACCAACGGCGGGAAGGGCTTGTGTTCTCCTTGCCGTCTCGAACGGGCAAACCCTAGAAGGCTGAGTAGATGGCGCGCTCATGACAAGGAGCGCGCCGTGTCAGAAACTCCAACGCGGCGGTCGCCGTGATCTGCATTGATATCGGCAACAATTTGTCCACATCGTGGATCATGATCACCGCGACGCGTTCACGCGGCTAAGTGGAAACGTGGCTCGTAGGCATCCATCATCTCAGCCGCGCTCCACATGCTTGGCATCGACGCCCACCTGATGCCGGCGAAAAAAAATTTTGAGCCCGTATTCGAAGGGACAGATGACTTCCAAGATGCGGAAGCCATCGCTGATGGCTATCCAACGCCGACCATGAAGTTCATTGTCGATTCCGAGATGATTGATTGAGCTGGTCCCGCAAATCTGAACAGCGCGATAAGTGGAGTTTCTGCCTGACGGCGGGCAAGATTGACCCGCGAATCAGGAGAGACGATGAGCAGACGAGCACGGCGGAACCACACTGCGGCTTTCAAGGCGAAGGTGGCACTTGCCGCCGTCAAGGGTGACCGCACGTTGGCGCAACTGGCGAAGCAGTTCGACGTTCACCCCAATCAGATCACATCGTGGAAGGCGCAGCTCGAAGGCGGCGCGGCCGATGTGTTCGGTCCGGGCAGCGGGAGTCGGATCGCCGAGCCCACCATCGACGTGAAGTCGCTGCACGCCAAGATCGGCGAATTGACGCTGGAGAACGATTTTTTAGAAGAGCGCTCACCAAGGCGGGATTGCTGAGCGCAAAGCGACCATGGAGGCTGCATTCTGCGTCGCGACATTGGAAGATGCCCTGGCCCGCCACGGCAAGCCGGAGATCTTCAACACCGACCAAGGCTCGCAGTTCACCGGCGCGGCGTTCACCGGCGTGCTCGCCGACAACGGCATCGCCATCAGCATGGACGGCCGGGGCGCCTGGCGGGACAACGTGTTCGTCGAACGGCTGTGGCGCAGCGTCAAATACGAGGAGGTGTATCTGCGGGCCTACGACAGCGTCAGCGAAGCTCGCGCCTCGATCGGCCGTTATTTGGACTTCTACAATTGCCGCCGTCCACATTCGAGCCTTGACGGCGGCACACCGGATCAAGCCTACTTCACCTCGCTGCCGCTCCGCACGGCAGCCTAAACCCGGCAGAGGCTCCACTTATCGATGCGGAGTTTCTGTTCAGACAATCGGGACCAGCTCACAGCATCGTCCGCCGACTACCTGTCCGCGGGCATATCGCTCTTACTTTATAGTGTCTCTGTTCGGGTAAACGCTCTTTCCAACCAAGACCGTTTATTGAAGGTGTCGTTGTCGACCCACTCGATAGCGTTTGCACGAAGCTTGGCTGCGAGTTGTGGGCCGTCTACTGCCACACCCTGCAACTGATGGTAGCACAAGGAATGGCCCCTCCAGCGTTGTCGGCTGTTGGCAGTATCAAGCGAGGCGGGTGTTGGCGGTGAACTTTCGGCCCTCGGTCCACTCTAGTCTAGCATTCCGCGATCTCATAGCAGGATTGAAGCGGCATTGCCGAGCAACAACCAGCATCAAGGTCAATTCCGCCAGCGGAGGAGGAACGCTATGTTCATTTGGTTGCCGCTGACGTCCGAAGGGCCGCGGCATTTGGTCGTCATAGTGGCCGGCTGACATCGCAGCTTGCGTTAACAGGTGCCAGTTTAAAATCCAGACCTGCTTGCTTCATTCTGAGATGCCGCGCTGAAAGGCAATGTGACGCGACGGCGGTCGCGCTGCCTCTCGCTATTCGAGCGGAAGCTCAATTTTTCCGGTACCACTGCACTGTCGGAGGCCATCCTGGTTGACGAGGTGGTAGGTGACACGAACTGTTCCGTAGCCGGCAGGTCCCGATGAAAGGTCGGTCACCTCAGCGTCGATAAAGGTGACGTCGCCGCTCCAGATTGAGCTGTTAAAGCGCATCGTGAAGTGACGCAGGAAGCCCCATTCGCCTGCCCAATTCGAAAGGTGATCAGTGCCCCAAATAGTCATCACGGAGCCGATCGCGAAGGAGCGGGGCAGGCCGCCGCGCACGGCAGCCTTATCATAGACATGTCGGCCGCGACCGTCGTTCATCACAAAGCGAGCTCTATTGAGCGGCATAAGAAGCATCGTCTCAGCATCCGGGAGGTCGTAACCGAAATCCGAATTCCTAGGGAGGAGTGGTGGCTGATCGGGCACATGAGTCAATCCCCACACGTCCTCTGCGCAGCACGCATCCGAGTAGAGGAATGTGAGCCCCGTGTGCGGTCCGAGCACCGCGCGAGGCAACTTGTCCCCGATGCTTACTGATCTAAACAGCCGTTTCTCGTGCGTCCGCAAGGTTCGAACGTACTCGAGCTTCGCTTTGCGCAATTCGTCGATCTGAGCGTCGGTCCACTCTGGCTCCGGCGGGACCGGGGCAGCAGTGTCGAGCTTGCCTTTCCCCAGGGCAAACCCGTTTGCGGCGGGATGAAGCATGATCGTAGATCGCTTCTTGAGAATGATCCCGCGTTGCGACGAGAAGGTGTTGGCGAAGTTGAGGAAGACACTGGGGCCGTAACGCGTATTTGTCGGGCGTGCCGACCCGAGCACCCGGTCGATGAACAACTGGTCGCCAACGTATACTCGCGGCCCGTAAAAGAAAAACTCATCGTCGGTGTGAAATCCGGCCATATGAGTCTTGCTCATGAAAATCGCATCGTCGCCAGCCGCGCGGATGCCCGTAAATGATTGAGGCGCGACGATCTGCCCGAATCGACTCTCCGCAGCCCAGCTTTCATCGTAGTGGAGTGGGTTGTAGTTGTCGGTATGCGTGACCCAGCGCTGAAAATCCTGCTCGACGACGGGCACCTTCATCTGCAATCCACCGTGCGGAACGCCAATCCACGGCTGGAATTCCTGCATATCGATCTGGATGAGATCGGGATGCTTCGACTCGTTCGTTGCTTGCATTGCTCGATGTCCTTCGTTGCGTTTCGATTCTGAGACAATCGGCGGGGTTGTCACGGAGAACCGGTAATGTCCACGCGGCCGTCTCATCCTCTGCCTCGCGCGGCGAATTCCTTGAGATCCGTCACCCCAGAAGGGCCTGCGCTCCTTTCAGCACCGGTACCATTTACTCACTGGCCTCCGGATTCGTCTTGGCGCGTTTCGGACCTCTCCACGTGTTTGACGTTTTGAGGTGCTCGCGACAGGTGCACGGGGTCTGAACAACACCTGCACGACGCATCTGCCAAGGCGCTCCCGTCAGCGCTAAATAATTACTTTAGTGTAGGGGCCGGTGAGTATCTTTTGCTGCAATAAGCAGCTGGTGCCGCCTGAATTGAGCGCCCGCAGCCCCTTTCCCGAGAGTTTTTTGCGCGCGGTTGCGAAAGATGGTGTCGGATGAGCAGATCAGCAGTATATGTTCATGGTCAACTACGCGAACTTCATAGCGTCTCGCACTCAAGTTGTTACGGAAGACGAGTGCCAAGGTGGCAGTGTTCTTACGATCATGGCTTCGAAACTCTCATAGGTTCCCTTTTTATCGGCAGGATACGGATGGTGGTATGCGTTGCGACTTCCGGGTCAGCAGGAAGCACGTCAGGGATGCCGGCATTGCCCATAGCGGTGCCTTGATTTGGCATTTGCGGACTTTGGCACAGGCCTCCTTGCCAAACCAGTGAAGCAAGGAGGGGACACGGTGACAATAAATGTCGGATGCGGGTTTCTCGATGCCGCGCGCGAAGGCGATTTGACCATGGGCACGGGCGAAGTCACCCGCGCGGGCGGCCCGGTAATCTTCGTGCGGGGGGCAGCTGGCGTGTGGAGAGCGCAAGGTGTTGACGTTCTCTGGCACACTTAAGCAACTAAAGCCGAAAGGAGCCTAGCAGGAGTGGCGCATTTCGCGGGCTTGGGACGTCTGAGCAACGTCACTGATCATACCCTGAAAAGTGTCACGGCGATGGATCAGACACCTTCGCTGGACCGCGGCCGAGATCTGCTCAAGGAGATGAGCGATGCCGCCGACAGCGCTACCTCTGATCCAATCGGAGACTCCATCACTCCAGGATTGCGACCGCGCCCGCCGCCAGCGCGTGCGACCACTTGTGGTCCCAGGCTTGATATCGACTCGTCGACGCATTCCTCCCATTGTGCGGCAGAAGGGCGCGAATTTCGATTGGATCGGCAGCTCCAAGAAGAGCCTTAAAGGCTAAGGCACGCGTCGGCGGTGCATAAGAGTTCTCCTACTGGTCCGCGACTTCCCAGCGTTTTCGTGCGGAAGAATGCGTCAAAAGGCGCCAGTATGCAGGATTCATTTTGGAGACTAACCAATCTTGCAGCCTAACGTCGCGCACGCGGCTTACAGTGCCAAATTCTCGACGGTCTTTCGAAAGGTCAGCATGTTCCCGCACTCTCGTTCCGCGAAATCGACGCCGGTGAGCCAAAGCGCGCTTTCGGCCCTCTTCCGACCGAACTCGGTCGCAGTGATCGGCACAAGTCCCGATTCGGATGTGCGTCGTACGCCCCTCGAACATTACAAGCGACTTGGGTACACGGGAAAAGTGGCCGCCGTGAATCCCAAGTACGAGGAAATTGCCGGTTTCCCCTGCTATCCGTCCCTAAAACGCATGCCGTTCGTGCCAGATGCGATTCTCATCTTGCGTAATCGAGGCGCAGTCGTCGCGGCGCTTGAGGAGGCAGCCGAAGTTGGGGTGAAGGCTGCGGTGATTCCAGAGATGGGATTCGCAGAAGCTGGAGCGGAGGGGGCGGCAGCCCAAGCTCGAATCGTGGATGTGGCACAACGCTCGGGAATGGCTGTTCTCGGTCCGAACGCAATTGGGGTAATCAACTGGGCCGATCGCGTGCATGTCAATATGGGAGCATTCGAGCTCTGCCGTCCGGGGCACGTTGCCCTTATTTCGCAAGGAGGGGGGACGAGGCTCGCCCTTTTGGGTGCGTCGCGTGGCGTGCGCTGGAGCCACGGCATCACTTGTGGGAATGAAGCCGTCACGGGCAGTGCAGATATTTTGCGCTACTTCGTCGACGACCCGAACGTACGAGTCATCTGCGGTTTTATCGAAGCGGTACGCGATCCCGAGCGCTTCTTCTTCGAATGTGATCGGGCGCACGCCGCCGGCAAGCCCGTCATCCTGTTGAAGCCAGGACGCACCGAGGCATCTCAACAGCTTGCTGCTGCGCATACGGGCGCGCTTGCCTCACCATATCGGTTCTATCGCGAGCTTTTCAAGAAGCACGGCGTCCTGCAGGTTGATACGCTAGAAGAGTTGCTGGCTTCCGCGCTGATTGCGCAAGCTGGGCGACCTGTGGGTGAAGGACGAGTGGGTGCGGTCTGTCAGTCGGGCGGTCTAATTCAAATGTACGTGGACGACATGGCGAAGTGCCAGACGATCCGTTATGCCGAGTACCAGCCGGAGACCGTGAAGTCGATCCGTAGCGTGATTCCCCCCGAGATCGCGTGCGGGAATCCACTAGATGCCTATTGGGGCTACAAGGGGGCCGAGGACGGTTCCAGGAAGATTTTTAACTCGATCGCAGCCGATCCGAACGTCGACATCTTCGCGCTCCGATATGATCCGAGCTGTAGTGGAACGGCTGCTGAGCTAGAAGAAATGTATGTAGGCTGCGCCGCTGAGGTCGCCGCGGTGACGGACAAGCCGGTTGCGCTGCTAACACCGCTCGATGGTTCGATATCGTCCGCAAAGGCAGACGATCTTCTAGACAAGAATCTCATAGTGCTGGGCCAACGAGAGTTCTTCAGCGCCTTCGATCGTGCCGTGAGGTGGGCGCAGCCCTTGTCTCCAATTTCAAAGGAGCTGCCGATCGACAGACTTGGCATGGAGAAACGGCTCCAGGATTTCGCGGGAAAACCCTTCTCAGGCAAACCGGCGCTCGATTTCCTTGCCGCTGCGGGCATGCCGGTCGTGGAGAGTCGCTTCGTAACGAGCGTTGATGCTGCCATCCGCGCTGCAAACGAACTCGAATATCCCGTGGTCGCGAAGATCGGCGACACAGGCGTGCTGCATCGAACCGAGCTGTCCGGCGTAATAACAAATATACGAGATGCACAAGAACTGTCGGCCGCAGCGACAAAGCTCTTCGCGGCGGGCCCGCAGGTTCTCATTATTCAACCGTTCGTACGCGACGGAACCGAGATGATCCTGGGTCTGGAGACCGATTCTGTTCTCGGCACGTTCATACTGATTGGCCAAGGCGGCATTTGGACGGAGATCATTGAAGACGTGGCCCTTCGCCCTGCTGGTCTTCGAGAAGGTGAACCTGAACGGATGCTCGCAGAATTGCGCATAAACAAGATCTTGCGCGGCTTCCGCGGAGCTCCAGCGTTAGACATAGAAGCCCTGACCAGTGCCGTGACACGGCTCGATGCGATCGCGCGCAGCCTTGGCGACAAAATCCGATCGATCGATATCAATCCGCTTATTGTACGCAAACATGGCGCCGTCGCAGTCGATGCGCTCATCGTACCCTGGAGTCCGCGCGACGAGTGAAATTATCGGCGTGAGCACGTCGAAACAAGAACTGGCGCCGGGGCCTTCGATCCGGTCAGAGTAGTAGGCCGCCAGCGCTGCATGTCGATCCGCGAGCTGGACAGGCGGGCACGTTGCCGCAGCCGAGCATCCTAGAGCTCATCTCGGGGCAGTTTAAACCTAGCGGGTATGAGGAATTCCACGTGATTGTTGCAAACCACAATGATCGGGCAACATCGACCTTCTTGTCGATGGATGACAGTGGGAGAGCCAACCCATCTATAGCGACGCTGAAGTCGGCTGCAAACATGTAGCCGACTTCCTGCAAGATCGTGAATGCCTCTCTGGCTTTCCCCTTTCGGCCTCCAGCCCGCGCCGAGTTTACGGAAATTGTCCCCGGCGTGCGCTGGCTTCGCCTACCAATGCCGTATCGCCTCGACCACATCAATGTTTGGACAATTGAGGATGGCAATGGCTGGGCGTTAGTGGACACGGGACTGCGCACGCAAGACACGATGGACATCTGGGCGGAGTTGATCGCGAAGCCACCATTGTCTGGCCCGCTCACTCGGGTGCTAGCTACGCACTCGCACCCGGACCATCTCGGACTGGCTGGCTGGCTCACGCGCAAGTATGGCGCGGAGCTGTGGATATCGAGGGGGGAGTACCTGATCTGCCGAACCCTCTTGTCAGACAGCAGCAGGGAAGCACCCGCCAATGCACTGCGGTTCTATCGGGAGGCGGGTTGGGGCGAAGCCGCAGTGGAGAGCTACCGAATTCGCTTCGGCAGCATTGGGGAGCACTTCTACCCGCTTCCGGACAGCTTTCGTAGCATGCGGGACGGGATGCGAATGCAGATCGGCCGGTACGATTGGGAGGTGGTCACCGGATCTGGCCATTCGCCCGAGAGTGCCTCTCTCTACTGTCCGGCCCTGAAGGTGCTGATATCTGGCGACCACATCTTGCCGCAGATTTCTTCCAACGTGTCCGTGTACCCGCTTGAACCGGAGGCCAATCCGTTGGCCGAATGGTTCAGCTCGATGGAACGCGTGAAGCAGCGAATCCCAGAGGATGTCCTCGTAGCGCCCGGCCACCATGATGTGTTCAGAGGGCTGCATGCACGCATCGACCATCTGATACGTCGGCAATGGGAAGCACTTGAACGGCTGAGTATGCGGCTCGCGGAGCCTTGCCGCGTCGTTGACGTCTTCGGAACGCTGTTCCGCGCCCGGATTTCGGAGTCGGAGCCCGATCAGTTGGGCATGGCGACGGGCGAGGCTCTGGCAAATCTTAATTACCTGATCGGTGCAGGCGACGCCATCAAGGTGTTGCGCGATGGGGTTGCATGGTATCGAAAGGCCTGATCGGATTCAGATTGAGTGCCCATATCGCCTGAAGGGCGTAGCGCCGTCAGGGCTGCGGCTTGCTTGGTCACAATGGAAGTTCCGTTGTGCTGGATTGATGCGCATGCCCTAATGGGGTTCCCAATTCCTGGAACGCATCACCCGTGCACTCGCTGTGGCGCATTCCCATACCTTGGAAGAGAATCAGGCGAAGTACGTACACGACTGACGCAACCGGGAATCCGGTCTCATGCACGATGCATTGACCGTCTCGACTGACACGCAGCGCGACAAGATCTGGCACCTGCGCCTCAAGGTCACTCAGGAGCTACGTGGCCGTGGTTATGACGGCGGTTACGATGCCGTGCGAAGTGGTGGAGTCTTGAGCGTGTCCGGTCATTCGATGCGACGCTCGACCTCTATTTGCGCGGTGAGATCGTGCCAGTGGCCTAACCTCTTGCAATAGTGATCGCGTGAATGGTCCGTTCGATTGCGGCCTTTAGATCGGTATCGCCGGGCATGCCGCAATGGTCCATCGACGCCGCGAGGTCGGCAGGGCCGATGAACACGCGGTCGATGCCCTCCACGGCGCGATCGCTACGAGGTTGCACCGCGGTCACTGCTTCTGCCCGCACCAACTCGCGCTGTCGGCGACGTCAAGGTCGTCGGCCCACAAGCTCCAAGGGACGGCTCCCGCCGCGCCGGCTCCGCCGCGGATCCCATTTGGGGATAGCGCGTGGCCGAAACCATCTCGCGTGCCTCTCCGCGGTGCCGACCATCGGCAACAGAATGGTCTGCGCCCATGTCCAAAAGCTGCTTGATCGGCGACGCTTCGCAGCGGACGTCGCGCACGACGGGTCTCTTGCAAATTTTGCTGGCGCACCGATGAAACCAATCGCTGGTGCGAGGCCGCCGCTAAAAAAACCTTTGTGCATGATGTCAGTTAAGGTCGGGAGGGACCTCCCGGTTTGCGTGGTGGAACAGATAAGCAAAGCAGGAGGTTTCGGCGCCGCATCAGTGAAGCGGCAAGCTCGTTCTAACGATTCTGTAGCTATGGCGATAGGCGCGAGAATCCTCATATTAAGCTTGCTGACGCCATTTGTCCGGAATCCAGCGTTGCTGTACGAAAATCGCTGAATTCCTGCGTTGTTTGCTCGCCTCCGTTGCGGGGTCGCAGCGTACTTTCGATTAAACTGTTTTCGAAATTAGGAGATTGCAGATGAAGGTCGGTGTCCCCAAAGAAATCAAGACGCACGAATACCGCGTGGGCCTGACGCCTAGTGCCGTCCGCGAATATGTCGCCGCCGGCCACAGTGTCCTGGTCGAAACCAATGCCGGCGCGGGTATTGGTGCTAGCGACGACCATTATCGCAAGGCGGGTGCAACGATCCTGAGCTCCGCTCGCGAGGTGTTCGCTTCGAGCGAGATGATCGTAAAAGTCAAGGAGCCCCAACCCTCCGAATGGACGCAGCTGCGGGAAAATCATATCCTTTTCACCTATCTGCACCTGGCGCCGGACCCCGAGCAAGCTAAAGGGCTTCTCAATTCTGGGTGTACCGCGATCGCCTATGAAACCGTGACCGATGCGCTGGGGGGCCTTCCGCTGCTTGCGCCAATGAGTGAGGTCGCAGGCAGGCTTGCGATCGAAGCAGCCGGTGCGGCTCTGAGGCGGCATGCCGGGGGGCGGGGATTGTTGATCGGTGGGGTGCCCGGTGTCCCGCCGGCCCGTGTCGTGGTGATCGGAGGCGGTGTCGTTGGCACACATGCGGCGCGTATGGCCGCGGGCTTGGGTGCTGAGGTTACAATCCTCGAGCGCTCGCTTCCCCGGCTCCGTGAACTAGATGAACTCTTCGAGGGGCGCGTTCGGACTAGATTTTCGGCGATAGACGCCGTCGAGGAAGAGGTATTCGCAGCTGACGCCGTCATTGGTGCAGTGCTTGTGCCCGGCGCGAGCGCGCCGAAGCTGGTCACGCGCAGCATGCTGAACTCAATGCGCAAGGGCTCGGTGATTGTCGACGTGGCTATCGATCAGGGTGGGTGCTTTGAGACATCGCGTCCGACCACGCACGCGGATCCGACCTACGAGGTCGATGGCGTCATTCATTACTGTGTAGCCAACATGCCGGGATCCGTGCCGCTCACCTCAAGCCAAGCCTTGAACAATGCTACGCTGCCGTTCGGTTTGGCTCTTGCCAACAAGGGATTTACAGCCGTGCTGGAAAACCCACACCTGCGCGCAGGCCTGAATGTCTATCGAGGCCGGCTAACTTATAAGGCCGTCGCCGAGAGCCTTGGCCTGCCATTTTCACCGATCGAACAGGCTGCGGCCTGATCCCAGAGGCTCCCTAGGGGGCGTTTCCTCCCTGACTTGTGGGGCCACTCCGTCGGAGTGGCCCTCTTTTTCAGTCGTCCGCTCAACTAAATCGAGTTGGAAGCGCTAAAATCAAGTCGAGCGGGATCCCCAGATCGCCGCGACGCCCTGGGATTTCACGGCGACGCGAAGTGTGCTTCTGCAATAACGGGGCCGCGGCTATTGCGACGGCATTGATGAGGCGATCGCCAGGTACAGAAGGCCCATATGCGTCTCGACCTGGCCGGTCGACGATCTCGCGTGGCGATTAGGGATGTTTTCAAGTCAGGTGAGCCGCCTCAGCGCAGGCCTTTCACGGCCGCGCGAGAGGCAGAACAAACGGTACGATCGCTTCTCGGATGAATACATCAAAAACTATCTGGAGAAATCGTGCAGCTGCGCTCGAAGCCAGCTCAGAAAGCCGCGGGCTCTTCGGTTTAGCGACCCGTTCTTAGGCCATACAACAATGTAGAGACAGTTCAGTAGCGATTGCTGCAATAAGCCGCTGTTTCTGCCCAAATTCAGCGGATGCGCCCATGTTTCCCGGGATTTTCCTAGCGCGCGGTGATTTGAGCTGTTTTCTTGGGCTAGCCGGCGGTCAAGGCAATCGCGGCCGCCGACCGAGCCGGGCACGCCCGTGAGTAGGGGTATGGCTCAAATGAGAGAAATGATCATCTGTTAAGGGGCATTCGAGCACTGCTGCATGAGGCGCTTAGACGCGCTTACCTTTCCTTATTCGCAGAATTGCCGCAGCCGCGGGCCGCAGTACGCCTTCTTTAGGCGCCCTAACCATTCTAACTTCGACTCGCTCAACTTAAGATGTCGCCTCCCTTCGGTGGATTTCTGTTGTGGTAAATCCCAGGTAAGGAGACGGGCAGCCTATCGGATCAGCAAATTCGAGGACACATTCATGAACGACTATGCGAAGCTCGCGGCCTCTCGCACTCACGTTGTTACCGTAGGTGAGTTCAAGGGATGGAAGTTTTACGACGATGAAGGCTTCGAGACTAATGCAGGCCCCTTCTTTTATCGGCAAGAGTCGGATGGCACCATGCGCTGCGCCTTTCGAGTCGGAAAGAAGCACGTCAGAGACACCGGTATCGTTCATGGCGGCTGCCTAGTGGCGTTCGCTGACTTTTGCGCAGGCGTCATCCCCCTGCCAGTGAAGCAAGGAGGAGACAGCGTGACAGTAACTCTTGGATGTGATTTTCTCGATGGCGCGCGCGAAGGCGATCTGATCGTTGGCACGGGCGAGATCACCCGCGCCGGCCGCTCGATGGTCTTTGTGCGGGGTCAATTGACGTCCGGAGAGCGTAAGCTGTTGACTTTCTCGGGCACGCTTAAGCGGCTAAAGCCGACGTCTGCACAGCCAAGCGCCTAGCTCGCGGTCGGGGGCGAATGCGCCCCCGAAATATATCAGACCCGTAAGGGCAATCAGCGACGATCCGTGCAGATCGCGGATTGTTCTTGGCAGGGGCGGGATAGATGGGCCGATCCTAGCTACCCCGGTGTACCCAGTTGTGTGACCAGCAATGACGCATCTTCGCACTGCCCCGCGAAATCACCAAATTGCCCACCGGTTACGCAAAGCCTCGGCTGAAGAAGCAGGACTGCGGCAACGCGGAATTCGAGTGGGGCCACACAGTGGAGATTTTCAGGAAGCGCTGGAATAAATTGAGCGCGCGAGCGCGATGATCTTGTGATCTCTCCACGCGCAGTCGGGGCGCGTGAAGGGCCTATTGTTTGCAGGATTTATGTCAATAATTGCGAATCTTGCAGATTGACGGCGCTGGTACGACTTACATTTTGACTCGAGGGATGTTTCAAAAGGACAATATGTTTCCCCAGTCCCGTTCCACGAAGCCGGTGAGCCAAAGCGTGCTTTCGGCACTCTTGCGACCGAGATTCGGTAGCGGTGATCGGCTCAAGTCGACTTCGGACGTGCGTCGTACCTCCGTCGAACATTACAAGCGGATCGGGTACTCGGGAAAAGTGGCCACCGTTAATCGTAAGTACGAAGAAAATGCCGGCTGTTCGTGCTTCTGACTTTCAAAAAGCATGTCGTTCGTGCCGGATGCGGTCCTCATCCTGCGAAATCGTGACGCGATTGTTGCCGCGCTTGAGGAGGCTGGGGAGATTGAAGTGAGCGCTGCGGTGATTCCGGAGAGGGGATTATCGTACCCGCGCGTCGGCATGCTGAATGACGTTTTCAGCGTGAGGACTTTATGGAGGACGACAGAGTAGTAGATCGCAAGTGCCGAGTTGCACGTTTTAGGAAACAAATGATGGCTGACACTGTTACCACACGCCGCGAAGGCGCAATCCTCGAAGTCACGCTCGACCGACCAAAGGCCAACGCGATTGATATGAGCACGTCGCGGCTGATGGGGGAAACATTCAAGGGGTTCCGCGACGATCCGGAGCTGCGCGTTGCCATCCTCAAGACCGCCGGCGATAAATTCTTCTGCGCCGGCTGGGATCTCAAGGCGGCTGCGGACAGTCAACAAGAAATCACTGCCGACTATGGTGTTGGTGGATTCGGGGGACTGCAGAGACTGCACAACCTCAACAAGCCGGTGATCGCGTGTGTCAACGGCATGGCTGTCGGCGGCGGCTGCGAGCTGGCGCTCTCCTGCGACCTGATCTACGCCTCCGATCATTCCTCATTCGCGCTGCCGGAGATCCGAGCTGGCCAGCTGGCTGACGCAGCATCGATTAAGCTGCCCAAACGCATTCCTTGGCACATAGCCATGGAGCTTCTCCTCATCGGGCGCTGGATGGATGCCGCCGAGGCCCATCGCTGGGGCTTGGTCAACGAGGTCCTGCCGAAAGAGAAGCTCGAGCAACGCGTCTGGGAAATCGCGCGCCAGCTCGCCAGCGGACCGCCGCTGGTCTTCGCAGCCATCAAGGAGACAGTGCGCTTCGCCGAGACGCTTTCCTTCCAGGACGCCATCAATCGGGTAACCCGCCGTGAGCTTGCAACGGTCGACAAGCTCTACGGCTCAGAGGATCGCATGGAGGGTGCGCGCGCCTTTTCCGAAAAGCGCGACCCGGTCTGGAAGGGAAGATAGGGACACCGAAGGGCCACTTTGCGGACAATTTCGGCGTGCTTCATGCGTGTGAAATACGTGACGTCGCTTCGTGGAGTGAAGCGGCGTTTTAACTTCGCTCGCCCGGGATCTACCGTGCAGGCGGTCTCCAAGTCTTCGCTCCACTCGTCGGTCGCAGTCAATTTGTCGAGGCCTCTCGGCGACGTCAAATCGAACGGGATTGTGCGCTAATTCCGAGAGCTGGTCGATGTGCGCAACCAGACGGCCTAGGAGACAACCGAGGTTCGAATGCGGCACGCGATTGTTAATGATCTCGATGACAGGGGCGTCACGCGATCCGTAGCGATTTCTCTCGTCATTTTGGAGGTGTTTCCCCAGTCAATGATCGAGAGCCCCTGGATGAAGGTGCAGGCTTGTGGACGCATTCCTGCGTTGTTGGCGATCGCCGAATATTTCCGAGATAAGCGGTTCACCAGCGGCGGCATCTTTTACAACTGATAGGCTGGCAAATGGACGTCAACGCAACCTATTTCGCAGGATTTGTCCAATTGACCGCGAATATTGCTGTTTTCGGGCGTTGGGCTAGGCTTACAGTTCGGCGGGCACCCGAAGCGATCCACCAGCCTAAAGGGCGTTAAACCTTTAAGGAGCATCCTATGACGTACAGCTCCATTCTCTACGAAGCGGACGATCGGGTCGCGTGGATCACGTTGAATCGACCAAATAAGAGAAATGCGATTTCCATCAAGCTCTGCAACGAGTTCATGGATGCGCTCGCGATCGCCGAGCGCGATCCAGACGTGCGTGTGATCGTCATCAAGGGAGCAGGCGACCGGGCTTTTTCCAGCGGCTTCGATATGGCCGAAGACAAATCAGAATTCGGACCGCCTGAACGTGCGGAATGGACCTTCGATGATCTCGACAGGCTTTTTGATCATGCCTGCAAGTTCCTGCATTCCGTTTTCCGCTGCTCCAAGCCCGTCATCGCTATGATTAATGGCCATTGCCTCGCCGGGGCCTTGGATCTCGCCATGTGGTGTGACCTGCGCTACTGCTCCGACGATTCGCACTTCGGTGCGATCGAGGTCCGGTTCGCGGCTGGCGACACCGAACTGCCGATCATGTCGCACCTGATCGGTCAGCGTTGCCGCGAGCTGGTCTACACCGGGGACGTGATCGACGCCCAAGAGGCCTACCGGCTCGGCCTCGTCAATCGCGTGTTCCCCAAAGCGCGTCTGGAGGAGGAGGTCACGCGTATTGCGAAGCGCGTGTCTCGGGTTGCGTTGCCAACGTTGGTCTGGAGTAAGAAGGCACTCAACAATACTCTTCACGCAGCAGGACTAGACTCTGCTCTGCGATACAGCTATGCGGCCGACATGATTATCGGCAAGTCGGACTCCGAGTATAGGCACTTCCGCGAGTTGCTACGCACTGAAGGCGCGAAAGCGGCATCCCAGTGGATTACCTCACTCTTCGCGCCGTTCGAATCGGAGACGTCGCGCGGCGTCTAATCAGCCGACTAAGACTGAGGATGGAGCGAGCCGACTGATATCAATCCTGAGATTCGGTAGCTCACGCCGACGAGCCTACGCCAGCAGAGACGTCGCGAAGCCGAATTATTCGAGCTCGGTCCTGACGCCGCTTCTCGCGTAACCTTCGCCAGCTCTCTCGCCAATCTGTTCTTCAGTCAGTTTGAAACGGTGCTTAGTGAAGAGACAGCTAAGCATCCATTGCAGGAATAGCAGCAGACTTCGCTGCAATCCGGCGTTGGCGAAACCCTTTTCGGAAAGGGCACGCGGCAGCTTCATGCCAGATCCACTGCGAAGCTTGATTTTCCGGTGCTGCGCGGCGCGCACCAGCAACACACGATGGCATTCGGAATGGCAACGGCGGCCCGGATGCTCGCCCGCAGGTAGATCTTCGAACCGCCGAGCAAATGCGATCAGTGCTGTGCGCCCGTGACGCCCCGGGGCTGCCTTCGGCCGGCGGCTGCTCGCTGGGATCGACGCGCGCCTGCTACGGAGCAACGGAACTCCCGAACTTCGGCTCTGCCAGCGCGCTCGCCCTCTCTTTCGCGTGTGATTTTCTTAGTCCCAGCTCAAGAGTCCTGAGGAGCCAGTAGACTAAGAGCACGCAGTGCGCGTTTCTCGCGTTGTGTGGGCGAGTGAGCAAAAAAGCGCAAAACACTCGGCGATGTAAGGAACCGCCAGATCAAGCCTCGGCGGGAACGTCAATTGGAATGGCAAATCCTGCTTTGACCCGGTCCATTATAACCATTGTCTTGAAGCCCTTGATGTCCGAGTTCTCATAGAAGAAACGCCGCGTGAACTGCTCATAATCTTCCATCGTGCGCGCCGTGACATATAGGACAAAATCGGCGTCGCCTGTGACGTAAAAACCATTCACGACGTCAGCTGACGATTTGATTGCCTTCTTGAACTTGTCGATGATATCGGATCGCTCCCGCTCCAAAGTCACCAGCACGAGCATCTGAATTGGCCTTCCTACCGCCCTCGGCGAAACGATTGAGACGTCGGCCTCGATGATGCCTTCCGACCGAAGCCTCTTCAGTCGTCGTTGACACGCGGTAGCAGAAAGCCCGGCCATGTCGCCGATAATTTCGGAAGTTTGACGATTATTCTTTTGCACGATCTCGAGGATGCGCGCATCTGTCCGGTCGTATCGCATAGCTGACTCCCGCAGTGAGACGAATTTCGCAGCCACATGCCTCCGCGATGCAGGAAACCGTCGTGGTGCGATGAAATTACGATGCAAATGCGCTTATACTAGCAGCATTCTGAATGAATAGGAAATTTCATCGAGGGGAGTCCGGCATCGGAGCCTTTTGTGCGCTCGATACCTCTCCCTGCTGGAGACTCTGTGCCGGGCTCCGCGCGCTGGCCGCCGACAAGGCGCCTTCGTTGCTAATTGGAATAGGCACGCATCTCGGAAGTTCTCGCTGCGGTGCCGCGAGTATGAATCTGGTCAGCGCGCCGAGCTATCTCTCCTGGGCTGGTGAGCCGGCCCCCACCGGACACGTGCGGTCAGTGCGCGTGGAGCCGCGGTCCATTGCGCTGGTCGCTGAGTTCGTTCGAGAGCCCTTCTAGACCTTGTTCCTCGGCATCGAAAACCCCAACCGCGCACATGCGAGAACGGATCTCACAGCATATCAAGCCGGCCGGCAGAGATCGAAAAAGAAAGCCGGCCAGCGCGCAGGAGTTCGCGCTGCTCTCGGTCCACCGCACCGCGATCCCGACTTTGAGCTGAATTTCGCCGCCAAACGTCTAGTGACGCAGGAAATCGCCCAGGCAATGGGAAAATGCGACACAAACACGTTTGCTGCAGCGGTATGCTGAATGCAGGCAGCTCAACAACCAGTGCGTGAGACTCTGAATGGCCTTTCAAACTGTTCGGCACAAAACCCCACATTTGACTGCTCTTGCTACAAAGCACCTGCAAAGTCTGCGTCGCCGCGATTTTGTTGCCGGGGCCGCGCTCATTGATGGCCGTTGGATTTCGGGTGAGCAACGCGACGTTGTGATCGACCCGGCTACTGGGGAAGCAGTCGCTGATGTTGCGCGTTGCGGTGCCGCGGATATGGATCTTGCGATCGCGGCAGCTGAACGGTCTTTTCGTGCATGGCGCGAACTGTTGCCGGCAAGGCGAGGAGAGATCCTTAGGTCTTGGGCATCGTTGATCCGCGCTCATACGGAAGAGCTCGCCGTTCTGGTGACGGTTGAGCAGGGGAAGCCGCTCGCTGAGGCGCAGTACGAAATCGGCTACGGCGCTGGATTTGTCGAATGGTTCGCTGCGGAGGGTGAGCGCGCATACGGCGAAACGATCCCCAGCCACAAGCCCGCAAGTCTCCTTCATGTGCGAATGCAGCCCATCGGTGTCGCAGCGGCGATCACTCCTTGGAACTTCCCTGTCGCCATGATCACACGAAAGGCTGCGGCGGCTCTTGCGGCTGGCTGTCCAATCATCGTGAAGCCTGCTCCCGAGACACCGCTCTCTGCTCTCGCCATAGCCAGGCTGGCCGAAGAGGCTGGCATCCCGCCAGGCGTGTTTCAGGTGATCGTCGGTGATCCCGTCGCTCTTTCGGCGCCTCTGTTGCGCGATACGAGGGTGCGTGCCCTTTCCTTCACGGGGTCCACCCAAGTTGGCCGGCTACTTTTGGGAGGGGCAGCGGAGACAGCAAAGAAGGTGTCACTCGAACTTGGGGGGCATGCCCCCTTTCTCGTCTTCGAGGACGTTGATCTTGACAAAGCCGTCAAAGGGGCAACGGCCGCAAAATTTGCAACATCGGGGCAGGATTGCTTGGCCGCCAACCGCATCTACGTGCAAAGGGGTATCTATGGTGCATTCGTCGAGGCGTTTGCATCGGAAATGGCCAGGCTCAAGATAGGGCACGGCTTGGAGCCCGCAACGGATATCGGGCCAATGACGAAGCTGTCGGTCGCCGACAAATGCAGAGCTCACATCGACGATGCTGCGGCAAAAGGAGCGCGGGTCATTTCCGCGAAACAGGACAAGAAACTGGGGCCGAACTTCGTTTCTCCAACGCTGTTAAGCGATGTCACGGACACGATGCTCATCGCTCGGGAAGAAACCTTCGGTCCGGTGGCTGCAGTACTTCCGTTCGATTCGGAGGAAGAGGTCCTCGCGAGAGCCAACGCAAGTGAGATGGGATTAGCCGCGTACGTTTTCACCAACAACTTGCGTCGAGCGCTCAGACTCTCCGAGAAAATCGAGTGCGGTATGGTGGGCGTCAACACAGCTTCGTTCACGGGACCGCCGATTCCGTTCGGAGGATGGAAGCAATCGGGGCTTGGTCGCGAGGGTTCGCGACACGGGATCGATGAATACATGGAACTTAAATACGTCTGCTTCGGCGATTTGACGGCTTAGGAGATTTCGGAATGACTGAAGTTGGGACCATCGCTGAGCTCGATCGCTCAAGTGTCCTTCATCCTTTCACTCAGCTCAAAGAATATGCGAGCGGTAAGATCGGCGATCCCACGATCGTCGCCGGGGGTAAAGGCATCCGAATTGAAGATGCGCAGGGACGAAGTTACATCGACGGTTTTGCAGGCCTGTACTGTGTGAATATCGGATACGGCCGGACCGAAGTGGCCGAGGCCATCGCGCGACAGGCTTACAAGCTGGCATACTACCACACCTATGCGGCTCACACGACCGAAGAGCTTGCGATCCTGTCGGATCGTCTCGTGCGCATGGCGCCGGGCAAGCCGAGCAAGGTATTTTTTGGCCTATCCGGCTCAGACGCCAACGAAACCCAAGCCAAGCTCGTTTGGTATTATAACAATCTGCGCGGTCACCCGAAGAAGAAGAAGATCATCTCGCGCGAGCGCGGCTATCACGGCTGCTCGGTAATTTCCGGTTCGATGACGGGTATGTCATTCTACCATGATCACATGGATCTTCCATTTCCAGGCATTCTGCACACTGGCACGCCGCACCACTATTGGGGCGCTGAACCGGGTGAAACGGAAGAGTCGTTTTCTCGCCGGCGTGCGGCCGAACTTGAAAAGCTCATCGTGCGAGAGGGGCCCGAGACAATCGGTGCCTTCATTGCTGAGCCGGTGCTGGGCACGGGCGGCATTACACCGCCTCCCGCCGGCTACTGGCATGAAGTTCAGGCCGTGCTCAGGCGTTACGAAGTTCTTCTGATCGCCGATGAGGTCATTTGTGGATTCGGTCGAACCGGCGCTGACTTCGGCAGCACGCTGTACGGGATCGAGCCAGATCTTGTAACAGTCGCGAAAGGTCTGACATCCGGATACATGCCGCTCTCAGGAGCCATTGTCGGTGAGAAAGTGTATGCCGTTATGGAAGAGGCGGCTGATCGAGTCGGAGCATTTTCGCACGGCTATACCTATTCCGGCCACCCAATTGCGGCTGCCGCTGCCAATGCAGTCCTCGATATCGTCGAGAAGGAGAAACTAAGCGACCGCGCAAGGATCGTCGGCTCGTATTTTCAAAAGCGACTCAACGAGCGGTTCGCACAGTTAGAGATCGTTGGTGAAGTACGAGGCGTGGGCTTGCTCGGAGCCATCGAGTTTGTTGCGGATCGCCAGACGAAGCAGCGATTTAATCCGGAGCTCAAGGTGGGGGCCCGCATCTCGAAGGCAGCCCGTGATCGCGGGCTCATTGCCCGCGCAATGCCGCATGGAGACATTCTCGGCTTCGCTCCACCTCTTGTCGTATCCGAGGCTGAGATCGATGAGATCGTGGATCTCGCCTATCGAGCGACCAAGCAAGTAATGGATGAGCTCGCGAAAAGTACATGAGAAATGAGGAGGTCAATCTGGGCGATCAGGTACGTGCCGAGGTCCTGATCTGTGGCGATGATGATTTGTAGTCAAGCTGCCGAATTCGGAAGGCGGCGTGGTGCAGCTCAACGCCGGCACGGCAATCATGAGAGGTTTGTCGGGCGCTCGATGACGTGGCGACGACTGAATCTTCGACTCGAGCAAAGCGGCTGCGTCAACGGTGACTTCGCATCCATCCTTGGGGGATACTTACTGAGCGCGAACAGGCGATGAGGAAGGCGTTATTGATGAAAGTTGGTGCGCTGGCGCTGGCCGCAGTCGGCTTGCAGCCGGAGGACTCGCACCGGCGAAACCCGCCTTTGCGGGCGATGAGCTGACGGTTACCTCCTCTGGAGGGCCTGCCCAGGATGCCACCCGCACAGTGTCTATCGAACCCTTCTCGAACGCGACCGGGTCAAGGTCAGCGAAGGCGTGTTCAACGGCGAGGTTCCAAGATCCGCGCTATGGTCCGGTCCAAGAGCGTGAGCTAGGACGTGGTGGACCTTCACTCCAGCCTAGCCGGACAACTTTGCGCCGAGGGCAGCCTTGAGCCCGGCCTGGAAAACGCTAATTTCATCGACGGTGAAACGACGGACTGCGGTGTGCGGGAGGTGGTAACCGGAAAGGCCATCGTCTACGACAAGAATAAATTCCCGACCGGTCCGAAGACTATCGCCGACTCTTTCAACTCGGAAACATTCCCGGGCAAGCGTGGACTGCAGAGGCAGCCTGTAGAAAACCTCAAATGGCTGATCGCCGATGGCGTGCCTCTCAAGGACGTCTACATGGTCTTTGGCACCTCCGAGGAGGGGGCGACCGCCCCTCAAGTAGCTCGACACGATAGAAGGACATCGTGTTGTATCAGAATGCCTCACAGGCGCCGCAGCATCCTGGCTGATGATCAGGTCGTCACGGCCTCGGCCTACAGCCACCCCTTCGCCGATGCCATCAAGAACTCCGGCAAGCATTTCCAGATTGTATGGGATACTTAGCCATTCAGCATGAGCGTCTGGGTCATTCTCACTGGTGGAGCGCCTGCGCGGATAGCCGGTCAGTGAGCGGGGCCGCGGCCTCGCAGACCTGCCGGCGCGAGCGCGTCGCCATGATGACCGCCCGCAGCGGCCCTTCGCCGCATGCATCGCAAGGTGCACTGGCGCTGGCCACGGCGGCATCGAGCCGTTCCGGAGGACTTTTCATTACAGCGCCGACCTTCGGGGTTACTTCACCGGCGCCACGGCGGCTGCCGCCTCCACATTTACGCGTTGCGCATCCGAACGCTCGCACAGCCCTCGGCCGATATGAGGTGCATCGCCGGCTCAGAACGATGTTGCGAGTATGACCTGAGCTGGGACAACTTCGTCTCCCATCGATCTCTATCGAACCAAAAGGCTATCTCTCTAGTCTGATCAGCGTGCGGAGAAGGCGACGGCTAACATAAAGCTTCGAATTTTCCCGGTTTTGCGCAGGATTTCGGCTGGCGGACCGGCCACATTCATGGAATTCAGCTCCGCCAGCCCGATAATACTGCCGCAAGAGACAAAAAAACTTCTATCGCAGTAAGAACGAAGGTGGGGGAACAATGCGTCATTTGATCAACCGCACAAGCCTCATGCAAGTCGACTCATACCGCGCGCGCGAGAAGCCGCAATCGGTGAAGAAAGAACATGGTAGTCTAGTGGTCGGCGGCGCCGCAGGAGCGGGAGAAGCGCAAGGGCCGGGGAGAGGGACGATGTCAGGCACGAACAGCGCCTTTGTGAAGTTTTCCGATATCCAGAAGACCTACGACGGCGAGGTGTTGGTCGTAAAGAATCTCAACCTGGATATCGCCCGAGGGGAGTTCTTGACTATGCTGGGTCCCTCCGGCTCCGGCAAGACGACGACCCTCATGATGCTCGCCGGCTTCGAGGTGCCCACCAGTGGCTCGATCCTTCTGGAGGGGCGGCCGATAGACGCCATGCCCCCGCACAAGCGCGACATCGGCATGGTGTTCCAGAACTACGCACTATTTCCGCACATGACCGTGGAGGAGAACCTCGCCTTTCCGCTCAGGGTGCGCAAGCTCGGCAAGGCCGAGATCGAGGCCAGAATCAAGCGAGCGCTCGACATGGTCCGGCTCGGCGGCTATGGCAAGCGCCGGCCCGCTCAGCTTTCCGGCGGCCAGCAGCAGCGCGTCGCGCTTGCCCGGGCTCTCGTGTTCGATCCCAAGCTCGTGCTGATGGACGAGCCGCTCGGCGCTCTTGACAAGCAGCTGCGCGAGCAGATGCAGCTCGAGATCAAGCATATCCACGAGGATCTCGGTGTTACCGTCGTTTATGTGACGCATGACCAGGGCGAGGCGCTGACAATGTCGGACCGCATAGCGGTGTTTAACGACGGAGTTATCCAGCAGCTCGCCCCGCCTGCCGAGTTGTATGAGGGTCCGCAGAACTCCTTCGTCGCGCAGTTCATCGGCGAAAATAACCAGCTGCATGGGAAGGTCGTGGCGATGAACGGCGCGACCTGCAAGGTGGAGATTGCGGGGGGCAACGTTCAGGCGCTGGCGATCAACGTGGAGGCGGTCGGTCGGCCGACCGTGCTGTCGCTGCGGCCGGAGCGAGTGCAGTTGAATCCGGCGCCGGGCACGCTGCCCAATATCTTCAGCGCGCAGGTTGCGGAGGTGATCTATCTCGGCGACCACGTGCGTACTCGCGTCTCGGTGTGCGGCCACAGTGATTTTGTAATCAAGCTTCCGAATTGCGAAGGCCTGGTAAAGCTGGAGCCGGGCGCGGCGATCACCATCGGCTGGAAAACGGAAGATTGTCGGGCGCTCGACGCGAAGTAACAAGAGGTCGAAGCTTCGCCATAAGTAAGGTCCGGTTTCGGCAACGGCGGACCGCTGAGCAGCGGTCTAACATAACAGACGAAGGGTAGAGGATGAGAAAGACAATATTGAACGTCGGTGCACTGGCCGTGATGGGCTTGTTAGCTGGAGCACTCGCGCCGGCGACACCCGCCTTTGCAGGCGAACAATTGACGGTTACCTCCTTTGGTGGGCCTTCCCAGGATGCCTTCCGCAAGGTGTTTTTCGAGCCCTTCTCGAAGGCGACCGAGATCAAGATCAATGAAGACGTGTTCAACGGCGAGGTCTCCAAGGTCCGCGCTATGGTCGAGTCCAAGAGCGTGAGCTGGGACGTGGTAGATATCTACCAGGGTCTAGCGGGAGAACTGTGCGCCGAGGGCACCGTTCAACCCATCGACTGGAAGAAGCTGGGTCTCGACCGGGCCAATTTCGTTGAGGCTGAAATGTCGGAGTGCGAGGTGCCGGGCGTGGTGATTGGCAAGATCATCGCCTACGACAAGGACAAATTCCCGAATGGCCCGAAGACCGTCGCCGACTTCTTTGACACGCAAAGATTTCCTGGCAAGCGTGCACTGCAGAGGCGGCCCATAGAAAACCTCGAATGGGCGCTGATCGCAGACGGCGTCCCCGTCAACGACGTCTACAAGGTCCTCAATACCCCCACGGGTGTTGACCGGGCCTTCAAGAAACTCGACACGATCAAGCAGGACGTCGTTTGGTTCCAGAGCAGCTCACAGGCGCCGCAGCTTCTGGCGGATGGTCAGGTCGTCATGGCCGCGGCCTACAGCCACCGCATCGTCGATGCCGTCAAGAACTCCGGCAAGCATTTCCAGATTATGTGGGATACCCTGCAGTGGAGCGTGGGTGTCTGGGTCATTCCAACGGGTAGTCCGCATGTGGACGCCGCCTACAAGTTCCTCGCCTTTTTCGGCTTGCCCGAGCCGCAGGCCAACGCAACGAACCTCATTCCTTTCGGGCCGAGCAACAAGGCCGCTTTGGCGCTTGTGAATCCGGCGGTTCTGCCCGATCTTCCGAATGCGCCCGACCATATGGCCAATGCCCTAAGGATTGACGCCGCGTTCTGGGCCGAGAAGAACGACGAGCTAGCACAGCGCTTTACCGTATGGGTCGCCAAGTAAGCACAAGGAGCGGCGAGGAGGACTTGCGTTCTCCTTGCCGCCTCGAGCGGCTGAGCTCTAAGAGAGGTGAGTAGATGGTGACGATGGCCGTCCAAATCGCAGCGGATCCTGACGGCATACCGCTGCGGATCAAGTTGGCCCGGGTCGAGCGCCGACGCAAGCTAAGAGCGTTTAGCCTCGTTCTGCCGCTGCTGCTGTTCATTCTGATCGGCTTCGCCTTGCCAATCGGCCGGATGATGTTCAACGCGATCCATGACGATACGCTGCTGACGCTGACGCCGCGAACCACGGCAGCGCTGAGCACCTGGGATGGCAAGGACCTACCCGATGAGAGCGCATATGCCGCCCTCGCCGAAGATCTCAAGCAAGCCTGGACGCAAAGAACCACGGGCGCGATCGCCAAGCGGATAAACTATGAGCTCCCAGGCGTCGGCAGCCAGGTCATGTCGAGCGCTCGGAAAGCGAGCATCCTTTCAGCCGGCCCATACAAAGCGGCGCTGATCGAGATCAATCCGCTCCTCTGGGGTCAGCAAGCCGTCTGGAGCCTGCTTAAGCGCGGAAGCTCGGCCTATACGGCCTACTACCTGCTGCGTTCAGTTGATTACCAGTACGGCTCCAACAGCCAAATCGTAGCCTCGCCGTCGGAGAACGCGATCTTCCGCGACATGTTCCTGCGCACGCTTGCTATCAGCATCGGCGTGACCGCCGCGACCCTGCTGCTGGGCTTCCCGGTGGCCTATCTGCTGGCGACAATGCCGCCCAAGTATAGCAATCTGTTGATGATCATGGTGGTGTTGCCGTTCTGGACCTCGCTCCTGGTGCGCACCACAGCTTGGGTCGTGCTCCTACAGCAACACGGCGTTATCAACGAGACGCTGATGGGGCTGCATATCATATCACAGCCAGTCCAGCTCATCTTTAATCGAATCGGCACGTTCGTAGCCATGACCCATATCCAGCTGCCTTTTACGCTGCTGCCAATCTACAGTGTGATGAAGACGATCCCGCCCACCCATGTCCGCGCCGCCCGCTCGCTCGGCGCTGGCCCGTTCTACGCTTTCTGGAAGGTCTACTTTCCCCAGACCCTGCCAGGGATCGCCGCCGGCTGCTTGCTGACGTTCATACTGTGCCTGGGCTACTACATCACGCCGGCAATGGTCGGAGGACCCAACGACCAGATGGTCGGCTCCTTTATCGCCCATTACACGAACGAGGAACTCAACTGGGGCATGGCCTCGGCTCTTGGCGCCATTCTGCTCACCGCAACCCTGCTGCTCTACTATGTCTTCAACAAACTGGTCGGCGTCGACCGGGTAAAGATGGGCTGATGACGATGGCCGCTTCTACCTATGCCACTCCGATGGAAAAGGGCTGGTACTATCTGCACCGGCTAGTTTGCGGCGCGGTGCTGCTGTTTCTGATCGCGCCGATCCTTGTGATCATACCGCTCTCGTTCAATTCTGTCCCCTTCTTCAGCTATCCGATGCCAGGGCTGTCGCTGCGCTGGTATGCGGAATTCTTCCTGACCAGCCGGTGGCAGGGTGCGCTGCAAAACTCGATCTTCGTCGCGGTCTCGGTCACGCTGCTGTCGACTACGCTAGGCACGGTTGCCGCGCTCGGCCTCAGTCGCCCGAACTTCCCCTGGCGTGCGGCGGTAATGGGCCTGCTGATCTCGCCCCTTATCGTCCCACTGGTGATCACCGCAGTGGCGTTGTATTTCTTCTATGCCGATGTCGGGCTGCTCAACACCTTTATGGGGGTGATTCTGGCGCACACGTCGATAGCCACGCCTTTTGTTGTTATCACCGTAACCGCAACCCTCAAGGGTTTCGACCACTCACTGACCCGTGCTGCCGCGGGGCTTGGCGCACCGCCGATCAGCGTTTTCTTCAAAGTCACGCTGCCGCTCATCCTGCCGGGCATGATCTCCGGTGCACTCTTCGCCTTCGGCACCTCCTTCGACGAGCTGGTGCTCGTCCTCTTTGTAGGAAGCGTCGAGCAACGGACCTTGCCGAAGGTCATGTTTTCGGGCATCCGCGAGGAGATCAGTCCGACCATTATTGCCGCCGCTACCATACTGGTCTTGTTCTCCATCGCCATGCTGTCCACCGTCGAGCTGCTGCGTCGGCGTTCGGAGCGCCTCCGCGGCATTCGTAACACCTGACTCCTGCTATCGTGTTGAGATCCTTATGCGGCTGAACATAAAGCTGTCTGTGATGCGGTCGCCTGGATGTCGATGCTGCCGCTCGATGCCACCGCGTCATTCATCGTGATGGAATCGACGGGCCTGATCCTTTCGGATTTAGAAGCCGCTGCCTCTCCCGCGCAAAGAGTGAGGCGATCAGAGCGAGTCGATGCGGGACGCAACATAAAGCAACGTCGTTCGAGCTGACCTCTTAGCACCGGTTGAACGCGCACCATCATCTGCGGCGCAATAACCCCTTCGGATGCTGCGCTTGGGACTGCAGCGAGCGCGTCGCGGGCCATTCAAACTCCCTCATACGCTTGCGGCTCAGCCTCGACGCCGCGTGGAGCCGGCGGGGTGGCATCCGCCGGCTCCATTGGCTGCGCAGGGGCCTTGGAGGAGTATGGCCGTCATAGGGCCCGTCCCCCCGTGCAGATGCTGCTTCATCGTGAACGAACGATTCTCCGGGTTCAACGCCAATTCGACGAACGGTACAGCCTGTGAAGGTGTCTCGTCGGCCAAAACGCAACGTCGTGCCGGACTAGAGAAATCGTTCGGTCCAATCCTTGGCCATATCGATCGGCGCATCAGCTGTTGAAATGACTAAGCCGCGTCTTTTGCTGCGCTTCCTTCGATGCTGCCCAGAGATAAAATCGCCTTTTCGTCTGATAAAACCTCGCTGCCACGATTTCAAAGGGCGGTCGCATACCTAGTTGATGGCAATGACGAAGCAGGCGACAACTCGTAAAGCGAGATAGCTTCCAAGAACAGCCCGGCATCGCAACAGAGATTCATGGCTGCCACCATACGCGGTGTCGGGCAAATGAGCCGAGGTTTCCTCTACAGGACTGGAACGTAACAGAACCCAACCAAGAAACGCCCGCTGCCTTAGCAGGCAGTACTGCAGCTCGCCAACCCACCAGCTCAGACATTCCGAGAAGTGCGATATCTGTATTTCACCAACCAGAGTACATCCCGTTCGAGGTTGAATTCCGCCGAATCGGCGCCTGTGCCGCAGAAGTTCCGCGCTAAATCGATGAATTCCCAGTTTCTCACGTCGGCCGCTGCTGCCGCTTGCTTTGATCTCCGGATCCATAGACCTCGATAAGGGCTCTCGGTCCAGGACCGCTCGACGCAATTGCCCGCTTCATGAGCCCACAGAAGTAGAAAGAACGCAGGATTTTCTCGTGAGAAAGCGATGAATTGCAGGAATAGTGCGGATTTCCTTGAACAACGCAAGAGATTTGCGCCGCGCAATTCTACAGTGTCAGTGCGCGTCGGCCACAATCCGGATAACAGGCCCTCCTACCGGAGGCGTTGGTCTCTCGGCTGCCACCCGAACCGTGGTGGCGCCCTCAACCTCATCAGAGGGCCACAGCGACATCTGGCGCATGCCGGAAATTAGCCCCAGCGTCCGACCGAATTCTCGAGGAACCGATGTTCATTTACCGCTGCCAGGTTCGATCATCTTGGCTTGATGCCAACGGACATATGAATGCCCGCAGGCATTTCGAGGTGTTCTCCGATGCCAGTGACCTCGCCTGCCATGACTTGGGACTGGGAGTGTCGTATATCCAAGAAGGTCATTCCGTTTTCACGGGCGATTTCCACATCACCTACGTCCGAGAGATCCCTGCCGGAACAAGCCTGACGATTGCCACGCGTATCGTTGACCTTGACGCGAAGCGCTTCGTACTCCACCAAGAGATGATAGACGACCGCAATCAAATGCTGGCAGCGACAGCGGAGCAGCTGCAGCTCAACGTTGGTACGGCACGTCGGAAGGTCGAACCTTTTCGCACCGAGGTCTTCACGCGCCTTCGGGAAGCGCAACGTAACCAGGATTCAGGGTTGCCGCGGAATGTGGGCCGTGCGGCGTCTCTCGCGGCAGGGGCTCCGGCCCGGTGAGTATGGCGTCCGATATTCAGCGAGGGTGGGGCAGCTCGGCCGAAGAATCGGCGACACGGTCTTCGCAACTCCGATGCCGGAGAAGGGTTAGCCGATGAACATTCACGAGATTTGTGGGGCTCAGCCGAATTCGGGCCGCGCGATGAGCGCCTTCCGCGGGCCCGATCGAGTCCGCCGGGTCGCCTGCCTTGGGACGGGGCTGATCGGCGGCGGATTCGTTGCGCTCTTTCTCGCGCGCGGGCTCGACGTGATCGTGTGGGACCTGGCGCCTGACGCCAAGGATCGCCTCGATCAACTCCTTACGACCGCTTGGCCGACCCTGGAGCGCCTCGGCATGCGTGCCGAGGATCGCGGTACTCTGAGCTGGGCGAGCACGGCGGCGGAGGCGGTGACAACAGCGGACTTCGTGCAAGAGAGCGCTCCCGAGCGACTGGAGCTAAAGCGGGCTCTCTACGCTTCGATCGAGTCCGCGGCAGCGCTCGATGTGGTGATTGCCACGTCCACATCCGGGTTCAGCATTGCGGATCTCCAGGCTGGGACGGCGCACTCTACACGTGTCGTCGTCGGACATCCGTTCAATCCCCCTTATCTCATTCCTCTCGTTGAAGTCGCCGGTGCAGTGCATACCAGTCGAGAGGCGCTCATCGCCGCAGAGGCCTTCTATCAGTCGATCGGAAAGGTCGTGATCCGCATGGATCACGAGATCCCGGGCTTCATTGCCAATCACCTGCAGGCCGCACTGGAGCGCGAGGCCATGCACCTCGTGGCTGAAGGCCACGCTACGCCCCAACAGATTGATGCCGCGGTCGTCCATGGTCTGGCTCCGCGCTGGACTGCGCTTGGCCCCTGCATGGTGCGCCACATAGGAAGTAGTGCCGGCGGTATCAGCGGCTATTTCGAACGGTTCAATCTGGGCAGCGAGCGATCTCTCTCCCACCACAACCCTCCAGAGTTCACGCCGGAGTTTATTCGAGCGATGGAGGAAGGGTGCCGCGCCATGGAGGATGGTCGAGACAAAGCCACACTTACCGCAGCACGCGACCGCATGGTGATCGAGACCCTCCGTGCACAGCGCCAAGCAGGCCTTTCGAGACACGGCATCTAAGCGGAGCCGAGCAAGATCAGGCTTGTCCCGCAAAGTGTATTGTGACCCTCGCCATAAGCGAGTACCAAGCGCGTCGTGGACGAAATATCCATGCGTTCGGCGCCCCTGATGATCGCATCTTGTTCGATCAGTCGTCCAACGCTGGTCGACTCAGTCATCGTATTTGATCGCGCGGTGTTGTTAAACGTCGTTGCTGGCGAGGCCGCCGAACCTGATTCACTGGCTCCGGCCGGGTTCGGAGACGGTGTGTGTGCGGTGCTGACGATCGAACGGTGCGAGCGGTTCTGCGACATCGATCAGACGAGGAGGGGGCGGCATGGTCGTCCGCTGCGAGCGGTCTGCACGATCGCGAAACAAGACGCGCAGCTTTCCGCGCTCAACCGACGACGGGCGGCCGTTGTTCCCATCGAAGCTGCTCCGGGCGGAACAACTGAAATAACCTGATGCTCCGCTGGTTCGCCGAACTCCGCCTTGATGAGGTAGCTCGGGCCGTTCGGCACTCTCGAAGTGCTGCTGCTGGAAGTCGACATCGCCGCTAAATTTCTCGCGCAGCTGATGATTCAGGCTAGCTCACAAGCTTCTGTCGAACAATTACTCCTCGTCGGTCGAGGGCACACTCGTCGAGGCCTGCTCCTCGATGAATTGCATCAAACCGAAACCGCCAGCACAAGACGGTCGACGCAATGCCGCAGCGGACTTTCGGCAGCAAACGCTGTAACCAGACCCATGTCGATCACCGGCTCCGATGCTAGGTTCGACCTCGAAAGTCAAGGAGACGAAGTTGTGCTTCATCGGGCCGGGACTGATGGAGAAGCCTCAACCCGTTTGGCTAGCGAGCAAGCTGAACGAATGGCCGCGCTCACCGGTAGATCTTGTTCAGTGTCCACGGTCGGTCGTCTGTGGAGCCCCACTCCGGTTGCGCAACTTTTGGCGTCGTCGGTCATTAATGCTAGGTCCGCAATGATTGTTTTGCAGAATTACTGCGATATGCGGCTGCCATGTGCAGAAATTCACCCGCAAAACCGTGAAGTTGCAGCTGACACCATCGGTCTGGATCCGCTAACTTGAGAATCTGTACCGCTGTGTTGTGGCGAGCCTCGCCTGCCTCTTGCTCAACATGAGATCGGAAGAGGAGTAGGACGATTTGCGCGTGTGCTGGAAGGTATGGAGCCTTGTGTTCAAGACCTTGCTAAGCGCCGCCGTTGCCACGACGACTCCGTCATGACGATCGCGTGTGTTCACCGCTGAATTCGCTTATTGGAAAATCCAATGGATCTCACGTTTACACAAGAAGAGCGGGCGTTCCGCGAAGAAGTGCGCCAATTTCTGCGTGATAACGTGCCGCCAGAGACGCGGCGCAAATTGGTTGGGGGGCGACACTTATCGAAAGACGAAATGGTCGCCGGACAGCGCATTCTTAACAAAAAGGGTATCCCGTACTGGCCCAAGGAATATGGAGGGGCGGGATGGACTCTCGTTCAACAGTACATCTTCGAAGAAGAGGTGCGTGTTTTTCCTGCCCGGACCATGTATGACTACGGATTATCTTTGGTTGGCCCGGTAATTTACACCTTTGGCAACGAGGCGCAGAAGAAGCGCTATCTGCCACGTATACTCAACATCGATGATTTGTGGTGCCAAGGTTTCTCAGAGCCCGGCGCGGGCTCCGACCTCGCCTCGCTCAAAACGCGGGCGGTGCGCGATGGTGATCACTACGTTGTCAATGGCCAGAAGACATGGACATCGTCAGCACAATACGCCGATTGGATCTTCTGCTTGGTCAGGACTAATCTCGATCCTGATGTGAAGAAGCAGCAAGGGCTCTCTTTCCTCCTTGTCGATATGAAAACGCCCGGCGTCACCGTGCGTCCGATCCAACTGATCGACGGGGGCTACGAGGTCAACGAGGTCTTTTTCGACAACGTGCGTGTTCCGATTGAGAATCTTGTTGGGGAGGAGAACAAGGGCTGGGGCTACGCCAAGTTTCTTCTTGGCAATGAACGTTTTATTGAAGCCGGCGTAGGTGCTTCCCAGGAGCGTATCCGGCGCATCAGGTACCTTGCGGCGCAGACTTACGTTGGCGGTGGGCGACTAATCGACCAGCTCACCTTTCGCGAGAAGCTCGCCGAAATCGAAGTCCAGCTGAAGGCGCTCGAAATGACGCAGCTTCGCGTTATCGCAAAAGCATCTAAGCAGCAGAATAGTGCGCATGACCCTGCAACCTCCATCCTTAAGCTTAAGGGTACGGAAATCCAGCAGGCGGCCGCGGAGCTCCTGATGGATGTCGTTGGACCCTATGCGCTACCCGATCTTTCGGAAGATAGCCACGAGAGTCGCGCCGAGCTGCCTGTCGGTCCCGATTGGGCTGCAGCGATCCCGCCTCGTTATTTCTTCAGCCGCGCGGCCTCGATCTATTCCGGCTCCAACGAGATCCAGAAAAACATCATAGCCAAGGCGATCCTTGGCCTCTAACGCTTCGAGAGCCGTGGGCCGCGCCCCGGTACAGGAGAAATTCGACAGTGGACTTTGATCTATCGGACGAGCAGCGACTGCTGAAGGATAGCGTCGAGCGGCTGATGCTCGACAGCTACGGCTTCGAAGATCGCCGCATGTATCGGGCGGAGGGGCGGGGCTACAGCGAGGCCATGTGGTCACGGTATGCCGAGCTCGGGCTTCTTGCGTTGCCTTTCGCCGAGGAACATGGCGGTGTCGGCGGAGGCGCGATCGAAACCATAATCGTTATGGAGACCTTCGGCAAGGCGCTGATCCTTGAACCTTATTTTTCGACCGTGGTGCTTGCCGGTGGCGCGCTTCGGTATGGGGCTAACGAGGCACAGAAGGCGGAGTTCATCCCCGCGATCGCGGAAGGCCGCACGAAATTTGCCTTCGCCTGTGCAGAGCCGCAGTCGCGCTTTGACCTCTTTGATGTTAAAACGCGAGCGCGGAAAGACGGCGGTGGGTGGATTCTGAACGGTGCGAAATGCCTCGTCCTCCACGGCGACACAGCTGACAAGATTGTCGTCTCGGCCCGAACGGCCGGAGAGACCCGGGAGAAGGAGGGGATCGGCCTCTTTGTGCTGGACTCCGACGCGCCGGGTGTCACGCGCCGCGGCTATCCGACACAGGACGGTCTCCGCGCGGCCGAGATCACGCTCGAGAATGTACGCGTTGAGGCAGTCAATCTCATTGGCGATCCGGGGGGGGCGTTCCCGGTCATTTCGCGGGTAGCGGACGAGGCGGTTGCGGCGCTATGCGCGGAAGCCGTCGGCTGCTTTGACAAGATGCAGGCTATCACCCTCGACTATCTCAAAACGCGGGAACAGTTCGGCAAGAAGATTGGCGCCTTCCAAGCGCTGCAGCACCGAGCGGTCGACATGTTTGTCGAATTGGAGCAGTCGCGCTCGATGGCCATGTATGCCGCGATGATGACGGAGGAGCGCGATACGACCGAACGCGAGCGCGCCATTTCGGCGGCAAAGGTCCAGATCGGCAGGTCAGCGAAGACGATCGGCCACGAGTCGATCCAGCTCCACGGCGGAATCGGAATGACCATGGAGTACAGCATCGGTCACTATTTCAAGCGTGTAATCATGATCAACACGCTGTTCGGTGACGCCGACCATCACCTGAAGCGGCTTGCCGCGCTCGACGGGATGAACAGCGAGCAAGCACTTGAATATCAGGCGTAAGCGAACAGTCAATCTGACATGTCGCGATGCCATCGCCATCGTTACGTCACGGCCGACTTCCGGCTGCACCGAACCGCTGAGCACTGTTGAGACCCGATCAATGCATAGACTGGAACGTCTTCTGCGTCCTAAATCGATCGCCGTGTTCGGCGGCAGGGCGGCGGCAATTGTTGTCGCACAGTCGATCAAAATGGGTTTTGCCGGCGAGATCTGGCCGGTGCACCCTACCAAGAACGAAGTTGCCGGCCGCAAGGCCTACCATTCGGTCGCAGACTTGCCCGGTGCGCCTGACGCAGCGTGGATCGGCGTCAACCGGCATATCACCGTAGAGGTGGTCAAGGCGCTGGCCGAGCGCGGTGCCGGGGGCGCCGTCTGCTACGCGTCCGGTTTCCTCGAAACCGAGTCTTTTGACGATGATGGCGCGAGACTGCAGGCCGATCTGATCACCGCTGCAGGTGAGATGCCGATCATCGGCCCGAACTGCTACGGCCTGATTAATTATGCCGATGGCGCACAGATGTGGCCCGACCAGAACGGCGGCACCCGGCTCAACAAGGAGGGCCGTGGCGTCGCGATCATCACACAGTCGTCCAATCTCGCCATCAACATGACGATGCAGAGGCGTGGCCTGCCTATCGCATTCCTGATGACCGCCGGCAACCAGGCGCAAACCGGACTTTCCGATATCGCGCTCGGCCTGATCGAGGATGATCGCGTCACAGCGCTCGGTCTGCACATCGAAGGGTTCGATTCCGTCGCCGGCTTCGAAAGGCTCGCAACGCGTGCGGGTCAATTGAAGAAGCCTATCATCGCGCTGAAAATCGGCCGATCGGAGCAAGCGCGGCAGGGAACGGTGTCGCATACCGCTTCACTCGCCGGCTCGGACGCCGCATCCGGTGCCTTCCTGAAGCGGCTGGGCATTGCCCGCGTCGATTCCATTCCCGTATTCATTGAGACGCTGAAGCTTCTGCACGTCGCGGGGCCGCTGCCCGGCTTTCGACTGTCCTCGATGGGGGCGTCGGGCGGGGAGGCCTCGGTGATGGCCGACAGCGCGGAAGGGCATTTCGTGCATTTCCCTCGCCTCACCGAGGAGCATCGCGCCCGTGTCCAAGCAACACTCAGTCCACTCGTCGCAGTCGCCAACCCGCTCGATTTCCAGACTTACCACTGGAACGACGAGCTGGCGGTAACCCAGACGCTAGCCGCCATGGTTTCGGGCGGCTTCGATTTCAATATGCTAGTGCTTGACTTCCCGCGTTCTGACCGCTGCTCGGATGGCGGTCGGTGGCCGATCGCTCGGGCTTTCGAAGCAGCGCTGAAGACCAACAAGGCGCAGGGCGCGATCGTCTCCTTGTTGCCTGAAAATCTGCCGGAAGAACATGCTGAGCAATTGGTCGGACGCGGCATTGTGCCGCTGCTCGGCGTTTCGGAAGCCTTGGATGCGGCTCAGGCGGCGGCCTTCATCGGAGGGATCTGGCGCAAGCCGCAAGCGCAGCCCGTCGACACCACGGCTGCTGCTGAAAGGGCCGGCGGCGAACGTGTGACGCTAGATGAAGCCGAGGCCAAGGCAACGCTGATCAAGGCCGGCCTTCCGGTGCCCGAAGGCGAGCGCGCCGGCAATGTTGCGGAGGCCCTGGCATCATCCAAGAGAGTTGGCTTCCCAGTAGCGCTGAAGGCCCTTGGTGTCGCTCACAAATCGGAAGTCGGGGCGGTGCGACTGAACCTCAAGGAGGCCGAAGCCGTCAGCAGCGCCGCTCGAGATCTGTCGTCCCTCGGCAGCGGGCTCTACGTCGAGCGAATGGTGAGCGACGGCGTTGCCGAATTGATCGTCGGCTTTACCCACGATCCGATGTTCGGGGCCGTGATGACTTTGGGTACCGGCGGTGTAATGGTCGAACTCTTGCGTGACAGCGTCACGCTTCTGCTACCGGTGACGCGCGACGACATTGCAGCGGCGCTCCGCAGCCTGAAACTCTATCCGCTGCTTGAAGGTTATCGCGGCAAACCTAAGGCCGATGTCAAGGCGGCGATCGATGCTATTGCGGGCATTGCCGAGTTCGTTCGAAAAAATGCTGACGAGATCGAGGAACTCGACATCAATCCGCTGATCGTCTGTGCAGAAGGCAAGGGCGCCTGGATCGCCGACGCGCTGCTGGTGCTGGGAGGAAGGAAAGGAGCAAACAGGAATGGCTGACGTCATCACCACCCGTCGTGAAGGTGCGATCCTCGAGGTCACGCTCGACCGGCCAAAGGCCAACGCCATCGATTTGTCCACCTCGCGGCTGATGGGCGACACATTCAAGGCGTTTCGCGACGATCCGAACCTGCGCGTCGCCATCGTCAAGACCGCGGGTGACAGATTCTTCTGCGCTGGCTGGGACCTCAAGGCTGTGGCCAGCGGCGACGCGGGTGGCGACTACGGAGTCGGTGGATTCGGCGGATTGCAGGAACTGCGCGACCTCAACAAGCCGGTGATTGCCTGCGTCAACGGCATGGCGGTCGGCGGCGGGTTCGAGCTGGCGCTCTCCTGTGACTTGATCTATGCCTCCGATCATTCCTCCTTCGCACTGCCGGAGATCCGCGCCGGACAGCTGGCCGACGCGGCAACAATCAAGTTGCCGAAACGCATCCCCTATCACGTCGCAATGGGCCTTCTGCTCACCGGACGCTGGATGGACGCCACCGAGGCGCATCGCTGGGGCCTGGTCGAAGAGGTGCTGCCCAAGGAAAAGCTCGATGAACGCGTCTGGGAGATTGCGCGGCTGCTCGCCAGCGGCCCCCCGCTGGTCTTTGCCGCGATCAAGGAGACGGCGCGCGTGGCTGAGGCCCTCACTTTTCAGGACGCCATGAACCGGTTGACGCGTCGCCAGCTTGCGACCATCGACGCGCTCTACGGCTCGGAGGACAGTCTCGAGGGTGCTCGGGCATTCGCCGAAAAGCGTGATCCGGTTTGGAAGGGCAGATAGCAGTGTTGCGGGAATGATCGCGTTCCGCAATCTGTCCTGCCGGCCATCTCGGCAGACCAGAGGGGGACCGTGGCTTATTCGTTGGCAGCTTCGTACCCCTTTGCTCGGCAAGGCCGAGATCGAGCCAGAATCAAGCGAGCGCTCGACATGGTCCGGCTCGGCGGCTATGGCAAGCGCCGGCCCGCTCAGCTTTCCGGTGGCCAGCAGCAGCGCGTCGCGCTTGCCCGGGCTCTCGTGTTCGATCCCAAGCTCGTGCTGATGGACGAGCCGCTCGGCGCGCTGGACAAGCAGCTGCGCGAGCAGATGCAGCTCGAGATCAAGCTATCCACGAGGATCTCGGTGTTACCGTCGTTTATGTGACGCATGACCAGGGCGAGGCGCTGACAATGTCGGACCGCATAGCGGTGTTTAACGACGGAGTTATCCAGCAGCTCGCCCCGCCTGCCGAGTTGTATGAGGGTCCGCAGAACTCCTTCGTCGCGCAGTTCATCGGCGAAAATAACCAGCTGCATGGGAAGGTCGTGGCGATGAACGGCACGACCTGCAAGGTGGAGATTGCGGGGGGCAACGTTCAGGCGCTGGCGATCAACGTGGAGGCGGTCGGTCGGCCGACCGTGCTGTCGTTGCGGCCGGCGCGAGTGCAGCTGAACCCGACGCCGGGCGCACTGCCCAATGTCTGCGACGCGCAGATTGCGGAGGTGATCTATCTGGGCGACCACGTGCGCACCCGCGTCTCGGTGTGCGGCCATGACGACTTCGTGATCAAGCTGCCGAATTCCGAAGGCCTGGTGCGGCTCGAGCCGGGCACGGCGGCTGGACGCATCGTGACGTGATCCGAGGCGTCCCGGGCTGATGAAGGTGTTTGACAACGCCGCTTCAATCTTGGGGCGGCATAGCAGGGGAGAATGAACGATGAGGTGGTCATTGATCGGCGGCGCCTTGGCCGTGATAGGTTTGGCGGCGAGCGCGCTGGTATCCGTAGGGCCTGCTTTTGCGGGCGATCGGCTGACGATCATCGGCTGGGGCGGGGCTACACAGGCAGCCCAGCGCAAGGTCTTTTTCGACCCATTCACAAAGGCGACCGCGATCAAGGTCACCGAAGGTGAGTGGGTCGGCGAGATCGCCAAGATCCGTGCCATGGTCCAGTCCAAGACCGTGAGCTGGGACGTGGTCGATTCCGTCGCGAGCAAAACCATTCTGATGTGCGACGAGGGTCTCCTCGAGACGATCGACTGGAAGAAGCTGGGCCTCGACCGGAGCCAATTCCTGAACACTGACAAGCACGACTGCGGAGTGCCGACGTTCATCTCTGCCACGGTGGTCGCCTATGACAAGGACAAGCTGGCGAACGGCCCGAAGACCATCGCCGATCTGTTCGACCTGCAGAAATTCCCCGGCAAGCGCGGACTTGAGAAGAATCCGCTAGGCAATCTCGAATGGGCGCTGATCGCCGACGGCGTGGCCATTAAGGACGTCTACAAGGTCCTCAACACGCCCGAGGGCGTCGACCGCGCCTTCAAGAAGCTGGATACGATCAAGAACGACGTCATCTGGTGGGCGGCCGGCAGCCAAGCGGTGCAGCTACTCGCCGATGGCCAAGTCGTCATGACCTCAGCCTATATGAGCCGCGTCTACGATTCCGTCAGGAACTCCGGCAAGCATTTCGAAATGATGTGGCACGCCGCGCAGGAGGGTCTAAGTCTCTGGGTGATTCCCAAAGGCAGTCCGCGGCTGGACGATGCCTACAAGTTCATCGCCTTCGCCGCTACGGCCCAGAAGCAAGCTGACCTGACACGCTACATTCCCTTCAGTCCCGCCAACAAGGACGGGATGGCGCTTGTCGATCCGTCGCTGCTGCCCGACCTTCCAGGTGCTCCCGACCATGTGGCCAATGCTGTGATGCTCGACCCCGACTTCTGGAACGAGAAAGGCGAGGAATTGAACCAGCGCTTTACCACCTGGCTTGCAAAGTAAGAACCAACGAATGGCGAGGAGGACTTCTCCTCGCCGCCTCGGACGAGCGATCTAAGAGAGAAGTCGATGACAACGATGGCCGTCCAAATCGCCGGCAGTCCCGACGGCGTGCCGCTGCGAATCAAGTTGTAGCGGTCGAGCGCCGCCGCAAGCTGAGGGCCTTCATCCTCGTCCTGCCGCTCCTGCTGTTCGTCCTGATCGGCTTCGTCTCTCCGATTGGCCGGATGATGTTCAGCACGATCCATGATGAGCTGACGGTCCTGCCTCGAATCACGGCAGCACCAAGCGCTTGGGACGGCAAGGATCTGTCCGACGAGAACATCTATGCAGCCCTCGCCTGGAGATCTGAAGTAGGCTTGGGCGCATGGGACCGCAGGCGCGATCGGCACACGGATGAACTATGAGCTTCCAGGCGTCGGCAGTCAGGTAACGTCGAGCGCCCAGAAGGCAAGCACGCTTTCCGCTGGCCCCTACAAGGCGGCGCTGATCGAAATCAATCCGCGCTGGGGTCGGCCCGATGTCGGCTTGCGACCGTCGACACGCTCGCCCATTCTGAGGACGGCCTAGAGGGGAGCCGCGCGGTTACTGAAAAGCGAGATCCAGTTTGGATAGGTAAATAGCGGTGTCGACTCTGGGCCGAAAGTCAGTGACATCCTTCAAAAGGGTCTACGTAGAAGGTTTTGGCGGGTATCAACTGCGCTTCTTTTGGAGCGGCGAAGCAGGGCTGAACATCGCGATGGGGGGCGTCCTCGAGACCACGCTCGACCGACCGAAATCTATGTCGATTAATCGGAGGGACACCCGGCTGGTAGGACATAAAGCTTTGAATTTTCCCTATTGGCGCAGGATTTCAGCCGCCCGAGATGCTACACGCACGGAATTCAGCTCTAGCTGCCCGATAATATTGTCCTAGGAGACAAAACCATTCACAGTAAGACGAAGGTAGCTGGTGGCCGGCGGCGCAGCGGCGGGATAAGCGGCGAGGGTCCAGAGACCTACAGCGGCAGCTGCGCGAGCAGATGCAGCTCGAGATCAAACATGTCTACGAGGATCTCGGTGTCACCGTGGTCTATGTGACGCATGACCAGGGCGGGGCCCTGACGATGTCGGACCGCATAGCGGTGTTCAACGGCGGAGTTATCCGCAGCTCGCTGCGCTGTACGAGCGTCCGCAGAACGCCTTCGTCGCCCGGTTCATCGGCGAGAAGAGCCGGCTGCATGGCAAGGTCGTGGTGATGAATGGCACGACCTGCAAGGTGGAGATTGCGGGCGCGCTGCCCAATGTCTTCCAGCGCGAAAGTTGCGCAGGTGATCTATTTGGGCGCCATGTGCGCGCCGGCCTCTTGGTGTGCGGCCATGACAATTTCGAGGTCAAGCTGCCGAATTTCGAAGGCCTGGTGCAGCCCGAGCCGGCGCGGCGATCATCCTCGGCTGGAAAATGGAAGATTGTCGGACGCTCGCCCCCGAACTGAGGGCCGGCGCCTTGGACGAAGTTCCCCGTGTTTGTCAACGCCGCTTCCTTCAGGACGGCATAGTAGAAGGAGATTGATAGGATGGGTGCAACCTCAATTGTCTTCGGCGCCATTGCCGCAACGGGACTGGCGGTGAGCGCACTAATGCCGGCAACGCCTGCTTTCGCGGGAGATCATTTGACGATCGTCTCTTGGGGTGGAGCCCTGCAGATGGGCCAGCGGAAGGCCTGGTTCGAGCCCTTCTCGAAGGCGACCGGGATCAAGATTATTGAAGACGAGTACAACGGCGAGGCCGCTAAAATCCGGGCCATGGTCCAGTCCCAGACCGTGAGTTGGGATGTCGTCGACGGCTACTCAGTCTGGGTCAATCAACTATGCGCCGACGGTGTCCTCGAGAGAATCGACTGGAAGAGGTTGGGCCTGGATCGGACCAAGTTCGTGGACGGCGAAAGGTATGATTGCGGGGTGCCCTCGGTCATCTCTGCCACGGTCGTCGCCTATGACAAGGACCGACTGCCAAACGGCCCGAAAACCATCGCCGATCTGTTCGACACGCAGAAATTTCCCGGCAAGCGTGGGCTGTGGAAGAATCCGCAAGACAATCTCGAATGGGCGCTGATCGCCGATGGCGTGGCCATCAAAGACGTTTACAAGGTCCTCGGCACGCCCGAGGGCGTCGAGCGCGCTTTAAAGAAACTCGACACTATCAAGAAAGACGTCATTTGGTGGACGTCGGGCGCGCAGCCGGCGCAGCTTCTCGCCGATGGCCAAGTTGTAATGACCTCGGCTTGGAACGGCCGCATCTCCGACGCCGTTAAAAACACCGGCAAGCATTTCCAGATCATGTGGGATGCCGCAAAGTGGGGAACAGGAAACGTCTGGGTGATTCCCAAAGGCACTCCGCGCCTAGATGACGCCTACAAGTTCATCGCCTTCGCTGCTTCGCCCCAAATGCAGGGCAAGCTGACAGAATACATCACCTATCCACCCGCCAACAACGATGCGACCGCGTTTCTCGATCCAGCCGTACTGCCTGACCTTGTGACTGCGCCTGGCCGTGTGGGCAATTCCCTGCATAGTGACGCTGACTTTTGGGCCGACAAGGGCGACGAGCTGAAGCAGCGCTTTACCGCCTGGCTCGCGAAGTAATGCACGACGACGCGAGGGGCAGACTTGCGTCTCCCTCCCCACTTCGGACGAACGAACTGAGAGTGAAAAGACTTCGACGTGAGAGACATTTCGGCTCTGCGATTTTGTTGTTTTGTCTCTCCCGTCAACTCCGGATACAATGCATCTGATCACCCAGATCCCGCGCACTGACCCAACGCATTCTGATTAACAGCGCGCGGAGAATGACGTCGAGGCCGACTTGATCAAGGCGCAGCGGGGCGGCGCGCTTGATGGTTCCGTGCCCGACGCCTTCGAGCGATCGGCGGTGCTCTTGTCTGGGCCACATGTTACCAACAAAAACCTTCTTAAGGTCCTCACGTGCCGAGGAAAAGACGGCGCGAAGGTTTTTCACAACACTGGTCTCTATGTCGACATCGAAGGTGCCGCCTCCGGTCCGAAAAGATCGATCGCGGTGCGCGGCGATATTGATGCGCTCCCCATCCAGGAGGAGCGCCAGG
>Ga0209489_100311_pt1 | contig 85679 bp, 25 predicted proteins | sample SiratrowhiteBW_FD_187527 | JGI IMG/M metagenome (GOLD analysis project Ga0209489, IMG submission 187527) | Root nodule microbial communities of legume samples collected from California, USA - Siratro white BW (SPAdes) (version 2) | ecosystem: Host-associated > Plants > Roots > Nodule | place...
ATATATATATATATATATATATATATATAATAAAGACATAATTATATAATCATTATCTATAAATTATTCTAATATAATTAATAATAGAGTTATTAATTGTTTGGGGTTGGATAGGAAGAAGTTCAAAATCCTGAAAAGTCATGGACTTATTAGTCCAAGAACCAACAAATTGGAATTGTAAAGTATCAAATAAGGGTCCCAAAAATCTTGGAAAGGGGAAAAGGGCAATCAATCCGTTGTATAGACAAAAAAATTGGGTCCAGGCAAGAAATTAAACACTTTACAAAAGTGGTAGGGGTGGTGGTGTGACCCAAGCAAAATTTTAGACGGTCTAAAATTTTCATAAGCCTAATTTTATGGATTTAAATTTGATGAAACCAAAATTTACTAATATTTGAAATATAATATAAACATACATAATATTAGATAATATTATTTTTTAATGTGAAAAAATGCATGACATTTAGAGACTTGACACAATTCTAAATAGAATAAATTACCTAATGGATTCTGAAAGATATAAGTCTCAGCTAATTATTTTTTAACAATTTCTTTTTTCACTTGAGTCCTTCAATTTTTAGTTGTCAGATAGTCCTTATATTAGTAGTCCTTGAAAGTTATAAGTGACATTATTTTTTTAATTTTTTTTCACTTGGATCCTTAAATATTATTTTAGTTGTCAACTGGAAGGCGTTGACCCTGTTATCGAGAGGTTCTTGAAAATTTTGATTAGTTTACAACCATGGTTTTACCTTCGAGAAAGTGTGTTCAACATGGAAGTGCATTGATTATGTTTCTTATGTTTGAGTGAACGAACTTAAGAAGTCTTTTAACAGAATTATGTTTTAATTTTGTGATTCTAAAATAGTTTTTACATAATTTAACCATTATGAAAATTTGATTTGGCAACATAGATTTAGTTATGGAGTTTTGATCGAAGGTATTGAATTTATCTTGTTAATAGAAGTGTGAGTGCAAGGAATATACGAGACCATAATGTTTATTATAACAAAGAATTGAATTTGGAGGAGGTGGAGAAGGACATTTACTTTGTCTCATCAGGAATGTCTATTCTTTATTTTACAAATGATATTTGATATATTTATCTAAAACATATTTTTGGCACCCTCTATGCTTCACCATTTTTTTCTTTGACAAAGTAAAACCAAAAGCTTAAATGATGCTATAAACTATGTAATGTGGTGCTAAAATTTGAAAATAAGGATGGTAGAAACTGCAATATACCATATCATATCATGTTGGAATATAGCTATATCAATATCATACTTCTATTCTGATTAACATGACAAGTTATTTATTGTTTTAATTCTAAGCTTTGACAAAATGTTGATTCGGTTATTGTATTATTGTTGTTATTCATTTTGTAATTAAAATTTTGTTGTAATTGTATAAATATATTTTGTAATAGATTTGGAGTACCCTTAATTTTTAGTGTTAAAAGAAAAACTGATACTAGTTATGACAAACCTCCTCAATAGAGAACACTGCTCTCATGGACCATCATTCTAAATTCATATTTAGATTTTTGTTAACCAAATTACCTGCTAAAATTATTTACGAGAAGTGCAAAAAATTTAGGGTCCCATTAGTGTATTGTAACTTTGAGGTCCCCTTAGCTATTTCATTCATTTTGAATATAACTCCAATCAATCCTCCGAAATTCACGGAAGCAAATATTTAAGAAAAATCTGTTCAAGTGCTTAATTAGGGAAAAAGATGTACATCTTAATATAATGGAGAAAAAATGTAAATATAAGTTTAATTAAAAATGGAAATATTTATATAGCCTTAGTACATCACCGAACTTCTTAATTTTTATCTTAAAATACAGTCTTAAACAAAAGAAGTAGAGAATGATGTAAATATGAAACCCACTGGCCATCCAATTTATAAGTACCAAATAGAGAGGAATGAAGCAAGACGACGTTTCCTAACAGTCAGTAATTTCATAATTGACGGTTATAATCACGGGACGTTTTAAATTTTCTAATAACAAAATTTTAGATCATTTAGACTGATCAGTATATTATTTGATATGTAGAGGTGTGAAGATACACATTTAGTTGCTTCTTACAATATATAAATTTTTTTCTGTAATAAATCATTTTATAATATACGAATAATGTATTTATTATTTTTATTTTAAAATTTATATATTAAATAATTTTTTTTCTCACACTCAAAAATATTTTATTATATGTACTGTTTATTAAAATGAGATATTTATAACTTTAATTTGTTAACACTTTTTTTATTATACTTATTTGACTCAATTGAGTGTGGAAGAGAAAAAAAAATTATATAATAAATAAATTTTAAAATAAAAATAATAATGATATTTTTCACATTTTAAGACTTTGTTAAGTGCATGGAAGTAATTGTCTCTCGATAATAGTCCTGCCTACTATTCTACAATCAAAATTAGAGTCTAATTATAATTACCATACGAAAATCTAAAGCCAAAAGACTGAAGATCAAGAATCGAATATCGAATAAGTAGAGGTAGAAAATTATTCAGTTATGCAAAAACATTTAGAAAATTTCAAATTCATAATTAAGAAAAATTTATAAGTTTATTGTTATGAGGTACATTCCTATGAAATTTTTGTTTTCTGTTTAGATTTTCTAATAAGAATGTGAAAAATACGTAGAGGATAAAGACTTACAAATATATTAGGTTAAGGTTTTGTATTGAGTGTAATATTAAGTTTTTAGTTTGTGAGCCATCGGTAAAAACTTTCTTGATGTTTTTTTGCTTCAAATTTTCCAAAAAGTGACATCAAAGTCTATGGCTTATCTTGATTACTTCTCGAGTCATGTATGATGAAGTTGACTATAAATCCTACGTTCTAGATATGTTATACGGAAAGTCTTTCTAACAATAGAATAAGTTGGGTTATAAAAAAATACTGGCTGCATCAAATTTCATGCTGAATAGTATTTCCCTATGACTCTCTTTGGTAGCAGACAAATAAGAGAAAGGAAAGGGGAGGACAAGAGTGGAGCAACCAGGCTAGAAAGCTAAAAACATACACATTTTTTTAGCCTCCACACAACACGCTTTGCCCCCAAAGTTCATCTCACATGCAATATGCAAATAATACATGAAAATAAGATTTAGTGCTAGTTTTGTGGGTCTGCTATAATATGTCCTACATATTGTATTTTCTCTTTTATTGGTGAGGCAAGTATTGTCATGGAGGGAAAAAGCACAAAAGATGCTTGTGTATGAGTTTATATATTAAATTAAGAACTTAAATGTGTATGGATTTGGAGTTTTGTGGTCCGAAATCTAGTGGCATAATGATTGAATGACATTGGTGGGTTTATGACTGTACGGAAATCGCTGTCCCAAACTTCCTGCATTTTTCAATCAAAGTTAATTAATCACAAAAATATAGAGGAAGAAGAAGACATCCAATTATTTACATATTAATTATAATTTTCAGACATTGCTGCTCCAGCTTGATTTTTGTCCACGACCGAAAAGAAGGCTCAAAAGGGAATAGCAAAAGGTGGGGCAAAGAAAGAAAACTATCCACTGAAAGCCTGTGCATGAGTTGTTTCAGAATCAAGCAACGGGGTTGCATTAGATAAACCTTTTAGTTGGCACCCCAAAAATATTGAACCCCATTGGCTAACTCCACTCTAATCCACACATTTAACTGTGATCCCTGAATCTGTGGTTTCTTTTGAAGGTCAACAGTTAAATAATAACAACAAAAACAAGGAAGGACATCATATTGTATTTTTTCTTTTTTCATTATCTGAAAGTATCATCTGTCGGAATCAATCTTTATAAAAAAGATAAATCTGACATATATTCTTTGGTAGCTTCAGTTTTTGGTATTTTTAAATAGTAAAAATTGAAACTCGGCCACTTTAAGGCATTAATACAACTTGGTAACAGCATTTTTTATATATATGATCAAACTATTTATTATTTTTGCTTAACAAAATAGCATTAATAGATAACACGTTATGTTTATCAGAAGAAAAGATATATGTTAATTACATTATCTATGCACTATATAAACAAAGCCTAAGCCAGGCTCATGAAGAGTTGGACTGAAACAATAGCAAGAAGTTAGATATATACATGGCCAGTGGTGTCACTGCAGTTGACTGTGAGAAGCAAGTTAGGTCATGGAGGCTGCTACGCTCTCTCATGCAACTCTTGATTCCCACATGCAACTGTGCCACCATTATAGATGACCAAGATGTAACAAACGAATGCCATGAAAACCCCACCAAATACTATTCACCATCACTCATGATGAGTTCCACCACCATCACAGGCACCATCTTCGGATACCGAAGAGGAAAGGTGAGCTTCTGCATTCAGGCAAACGCCAACTCCAACCCTATTCTCCTCCTAGAGTTGGCAGTTCCAACAACCATCTTGGCCAAGGAAATGAGAGGAGGAACACTCAGAATCGCTTTGGAGAGTTATAGCAGCGTTGACAGTGAGGACGTCAATAATAATAACAACACAAACACGCTTTTGTCCACTCCTTTGTGGACTATGTACTGTAATGGGAAGAAGGTGGGGTATGCGGTTAAGCGTAGACCCTCGAACAGTGATTTTGAAGCGTTGAGGTTGATGCGTTCGGTTGTGGTGGGAACTGGGGTGGTGAAGGGCAAGGAGTTGGTGAACAAAGAAGATGGTCAACTGATGTATCTTAGAGGAAGCTTTGAGAGGGTTCGTGGCTCAGAAAACTGTGAATCGTTTTACTTGATTGATCCAGAAGGGGACATGGATCAGGAGCTTAGTGTTTTCTTTTTAAGGTCCAGGTGACCTTTTGTTTTATTTGTTTGCACCAGTTGGCTTAGCTTTTTGAGCTGTGCTTTAATCTTTATGGTGAACCAGATCAGAGAAAGCTAGAATATATACCTAGCTAACATGGCTTTATTTTAGTTATCCTTCCAACTTTTTCATTTTATTATATATTTGGCCTCCCAGTGATGGTTATTGTGGGAAAATTTACCGAAATGGTGTAAATTTGTTTGCAAATTATTCGAATGCACAATTTTTTTTTTAAGTTACTATCATAGGTAAGTGGTGCTTTGTTGTTTTATAATACTGTTGTGAAGAAATCATGTTTATGAAAGATGACTTCAAAATCAAAGTTGAAGTTGTCCTGATATCATGGTGTTACTTGCAAAGTTGTATATGAGAAGCAGGAATTTGATTAATTTAATAATTTTTTAAAACTAAAGTTGTATACGAGAAACACTACTTTGATTAATTTAATATTTTTTTAAACTGAAGTGGTTAAGGGATGACACGTTAACGAGTTCTCTGTTATGTTTATTTTTTTAAAACTGCATAATGTCACCATTAGTGTGACCAGAAACACCACCTGTTCGTGGTTGCAGCAGTTTGTTGAGCTACCAGTTCGGTTTCGTCAAGTAAAATTGCAAGAAAGAAAGGATGAATGAAAGTTGGTTCTTATGCTTGGGATCTGAAAAATGACAATGCAGTCATAAAAAAGATGATTGGTTTGCTTTGTTCGATCTTCCCAATGAAGATGGTGGCAGCTGAATGAAGCTGGATTCAGATCAAAATTAGAAATTTATAACGCTCTAAATCAATGTTACTCTTCTCTACTCAAGTATTGGTAGATGGTAGAGATAGGTAGCAGTATACAACAGATTTTGTCAAAGTTTTTTGTCTAAGACCTCTTCCAGACAAGAATACACATACACCTTCTTCATCTTTCCTACACTTATTTTATTTCCTTATCTCTTTCTTCTTATGGCATCATATATCTCATAAACCTGTAACTTTTGTTCTCTCTAGATATATCTTAAATAATATTTTGGGTTCCATGAATTATTTTCCTCTTTTTCAAGCCTTTTCTTAAATTAGCATTTCTGTAAGTTTTAAGCCAATATTTATATAACACAAAAACAATTAATAATACCTAATTTTATATATATATATATATATAACACATATGTAGGTACCTCTCTCTTCTCTCACTTTTTCTCTTTCTCTTTACAATTGATCCATTAACTCATAAGAGCCAAGTTGGAAACTTTTACAATTTAAAAAAAAAAAAAAGAGAGAGAGAATACATCACAAAGAAGTCTTCCAACCCATACACAATTTCTGGAAAACAAAATGTCTAGAAAACATAAGGAAATTGTGACCCATGGACTTCTAATTTTTTTTTATATATTTATTCATGCACTCTCTACTTGACGAAAAAAATTAAATAATTGAGCTTTTCCGTCCCTGCTACCACGTATTAGAATTGCAGGAATAAGTTGAAAAGGAGCGGATGTAAAAAAATACAGTCAATATTTTGTGAAACTTGAGAAAGTTAGTACTGCTTGAACCAAAGACTAAATAAAAATAGACTCACCTATTTATTTCACCACAGATTTAATTAGTCTTTATATAAATTTACGTTTTTTTATTCTTCAAAGTCTTCTAAATTTACCCATTAAATCAAATAAATATTTTTTTTTCTTATTAGTTGTCTAAATTTAATGTTTTTATGATCAAAATTAGTCCTTATATAGTTAAAAACAAATTTAATTTTTTATATAATATAAATTTATTTAAATATTTTTTAATATTGTACAATAGATATTTTTTATATATTGCTAAACACAAATAGATATACTTAAGTTCATTAAATCATATTTATTAAATGTAAATAAAAGGATAATATAAGTTAAAACATATTTAGTAAATGTAATTAAAGCGACAATATAAATTAAATAATGTGTGGACTAAGGCCTTCACCATTTCAGTATATACAAGTCCAGTTCATCCAAATTGACTTTTGAAAAATATAGTATACATTATCTAACACGTTTTTTAAATGTATTTTTTATTATTACTAAAATATATAAAAATATATATAATTTTATTAGTCTAAAATTTTATCTATACTTTTAATAAAATTTAATTAATAATAAAGGTGTGTTAGAAAAACATATTACTAACACTTTTCTTACCATTAGTTTAAGGTAATTATATTAACTGGTTTTCACCATTCAAAGACAGATTCGAATTTACTAATAGTCCACTCTAGTTTTCATAACTATAATAGTGAGAGGCCATTTTTTACTTTTTATTTATTTTGTTTAGGACCTTCAAGTCCTAAACAACACTAGTAATCTCTATTAAATACGTTTTATAGGCTATTACTTACCGCACATCTTCAATTTGAATCTGCACCCCACAATTTTTAAAATGATTATTTTTTTTAAGTGACTTCCAGATTATTTATTTTGGAAATTTTATGTTATTTTTCGTTCAGATCAGTTTTAATTTGATGCGTATGATATAATGTTATATATGACTAACTTGATTCGATGTTATTTTCTTACGAGAATTTGGTAGACGTTGATAGGTAACCTCTGCCTACCTGTCTTTGTATGTATTAGAAACTTAATATTGAATATTAGATATGATTTCAAGATAAGATATTCCAACTTAATAGTATTTCCTTAATTTAATAAACACGTGAACTTATTTAATCAGTGACAAACATAATTAATAAAATATTAGCAAATCAAGCATTTTATTAATTAAATTATTTTTTTAGAAAAGTTCAAAAAACAAAGTTTCAAATGTTTGTTTTTCAATGTTTTATTAAAAAATAATGTTTCATCAATTGAATATAATATATTATAATGTTTTGATGAAGAATATATATTTTATTAGTTTTCATCTTGTCACTGTCTTTAATCAACTCTGATTTAAAGGTTTATATTACATAGTTATATAAAGCAGAGACATTATTTTAGTTCAAAGAAAAAATAGGAGCATTCTATTAGAAATGTCAAAACCAACAAAGCTAAACCATTCAATCCACACACACATTCATACATACATATATACTGAAATGGTGTTGTCTGGTTTATTTATACTGAAATGTATATAAAAAAAATTAAATAAAACTTAAAAATTTAGAAATAAAATATAGAAATAATAATCACGTCATTTTGTTAATAGCAAAATAAATAACATAATATTTAAATAAAAAATATTTTAAACAAACAATAAAACAAGAATTTTTGGTAAAAAATTAATTAAAAATATTTAAAATTGTATGATAGCTAAAACTTAATTAAGCAAATAATGATAATTACTATTTACATAAGTAAAATAGTGATTATTGATATGTCATTTGAAGGTGTTCCCAAATTCCAACGCTACATTTATTCATGTCAATAACTCATTACCAAATTTAATTTAAAATAGTTTGTACTTCTAATAAAATAATATTCACCACAATCCAAACTATTTTTAAGAAACTAAAAGTCTTCAATACGAATTATCCACTGTGAAGAACAATAAAAAGTTCACCATGGTACCCTCTTATAATACATTGATTATTCTCGTATCGTCGTATCGTCTTCTTCTTTGTTAGTAGTTTCTCCAACAAACTTTTATAGATCTATTTTTAAAAAATACCCCTAAAAACTACTATTAAAAACAATTAAAAAAATAAGTTAAAAGATAAACATTATGTTTTTCATTGTTTATTAATAAGTAAAATGATTTATATAATTTCAAAATGGTGACTCTCCGAGTATCACAATTTCATTTTTGAGAATTCAAATATAAACTAAAAATATTGTAATGTTCAAACTATATATATTATAAAATCTTTTAATCAATAATTCCTTTTTTTCTTTGAGTCTTCACCTATTTTGTCTAATGAATTCTCCATAAAATATATGTTTGAACAAGGGGACTAGTCCAAATAAAGAAGAAGAAAACATTTAATGTGTACTTTTTCTCCATCTTTATTTTTTTTATGAAATATATAAATAATAATTTAAAATATAAAATATATTATATAATGGATTTGTTGAATTCATGGGTTCAACAGTTAAAATCCAATACCTCACTCAAAGAGCACTGAATTTGATTAGATGGGATTCAATTCAGTATGATCAAACATTTAAATATACTTTAGGTTGGATTATATTAATTTGAGCTCATGCATTCTCATTTCGTTAAACACCCGTACATACAAGCTTATGGTTAATTGAAATCAATAAAATGATTTAAGTATAACTTTTATTCTTAGCTAATATGCTCTAACTACACGTTTAGCTAAAAGTTAATTGAAGTAGGCAAATTTTTTAAAATCAAGACACTCATAACTCTTATTATATATGTTGAATACAATGACCTCAAATTTTCATCTAGATAAAAAAAAAATTAGGGATGGAAATCCAAGAACTTAAAAACCCATTTAAATTTGCATATCAATCCTGAATTAGATTTTGTATAAAGTTAAAAGTTTAATCTTTTACCTCTTTTCTAAGATTAGATCATCATAACAAACTAAGACCCTCTAATTTGAACATTGACAAAGAATTTACCCACTTACCTCATTGTTTTAGAAGCATTCACTAATTTTTTTTCCCTTACATACATGCATTATAGGGTGATTTATTATAATTGTAAGAAGAAAAAGTTTACGATAAACAATTAAGATTGATGCTATCTACAAACTAGATTATCATTATGACTCAAGATCATGTAATAATGAGGAAAAACTATGCATGCATAGTCTTCTTTTCTTGTTCTTATTCTACAAATATGAGTATTGGATTGAAAACATTCCTTTAATCACCTAATATTTCAAACATTCTACAAATATCTTTCAACTTGTAACAGCCTAATACAATCACCTAAACAATACAATTGATATTAATGGATAAATACGTACAAAAATCAATACATTAATTAATTTGTTTACTTTTTGTATTCTTATTTTTAGAAACGTCTCTTAATAATTTCATATGATTTATAATTTTATTAGTTTTAAATTAGCTGATAAAATAAACAGCGGAGAATTTTTTAGTATATAATAAAGTTACAAAACTGAATGAAAGAGTGAGCAATTAAATAATAAAAGATAATATGTAACTTCAAAATACTAATTGCAGCACTATATAGATTTTTTAATATTTTAAATTTCAAAATAAGATGTATTAGTTTTAAGTTAGTAGCAATAATTAATATATAAATTTTTTCATCCTTTAAATTTTATTTATTTATTATGGTACTCTTGTGTAAGTGATTGACTGAGTATTCATTCAAGTAGTTCCATTATGTAGACATCAATAAATGTTAGGTCTTACCTATTTTAGATCACCAATCAATTGAGGTTTTCATGATATTGGAATCCAATTAATTCACTTATTTATTTTCGTAGACAAAGTTCATGTTGTTACTAAACTAAGAATAGGTCATTTTTATAAGCAAAAGTGTAACATCACATAATATAGATTATTCTGATACACATGTTTGAATGTCCCAAGTACATTCTTTATTTGTATAGAAAACACACTTTCAGAACAGTTGAATACCATTCAAGTTATTTTACTATTTACTATTAAAGTATAAAAGAAATCCTAGCAATTGATTCCATATGAAAAACGAGTGTACAACCAAACTCATTTTAGCTTAAATTGATTAAAATTAAAATAAAATGAATTAAATGATAAATTAATAATAATAATAATAATATTGAATTAAGTTAGTTCTCTCTCTCGACCTAATCCAATTGAATGGAGGAATCTTTGAATTGGTATTGCTTGTATTTATATTTATTACTTAGTGAGAAATGGACATCGGTATTTTTTTTTTCCCTTGACAAGTTTACCATTATAAGATTATTTTTTTAAGAAACTACTAGTCAACTCTTTATTTTTCCTCGCTACATTTTTTTACCAGCAATCTAATATAAATTTCAATTCCAAAGCCTTTATCCTAAAATTATTTATCTTCTAAAATGTATACATATTAACTTAAACCTTTATTTAGTATATTACTAACATGAAATTTCAATTTTATCAACAAAAAAGAAGATGCCGAAAATATGCATAGAATTATATCTAAGTTTCGCTTATCTAAATTGATTAACAATTTCACACACGTTGAATCTATCATGCAATATTATTTTAAAATATTCTTTAAATACAACACGTAAGTGTGTATATGCAACGTTCAAGAGTCATCCATGTTTAAAAAATATCTAACTCACCATTAAGGCAGAGAAAGGAACGTGATTTCAGAATCATAAATCACATTATATCATATCCCACCACTGGGCCAAAGCCAAACGCTCCCTTATCGAGATTTTTGGACATCATGCGCCAGAGGTGACGGTGTTTTTGTTCGTGCAACATGACAAAACTCACGCGCCTAATTGGGATACTGAAGGACAAAGCATCGCAGAGTAAGGCGGCGCTACTCTCCAAACGCACCACGCTCTCCTTGCTACGCGCCACCAGCCACGACTGTTCCGCGCCACCAACGAGCAAGCACCTGGCCATGCTCATCTCATCGGGAGACGGCCCACGAGCCACAGCCTCTGCGGCGGTGGAGGTTCTGATGGACCGGCTGCAGGGAACGAACGACGCCGCCGTGGCACTCAAGTGCCTCATCGCCGTCCACTACATCATCCGCCACGGCACCTTCATCCTCCAGGATCAGCTCTCGGTCTACCCGAACTCCGGCGGCAGAAACTACCTCAACCTCTCCCACTTCCGACACACGACCGACCCCACCACGTGGCAGCTCTCCTCCTGGGTTCGGTGGTTCGCACAGCACACCGAACAGCTTCTCTGCGCCTCTCGCATCCTCGGATTCTTCCTCGGAACCTCGACGGAGAAAGAGAGCAGAGAGGACAGAGCGTCGGGTCTGGCCAACGCCGATTTGCTGACCGAGTTTGACTCTCTGGTGGCTCTGATCGAAGGGCTTTGCAAGATGCCCGAGCCCAACGGGAACCTCTTGGTGGAGGAGATTGTGAAGCTGGCGCGTGGGGATTGGCGCGTGGTGCAAGCCGAGGTGCGCGTGAGGTTGAGCGAGTTTAAGGAGAGGTTCGGGGGGTTTAAGTTTGGGGAAGCCGTTGAGTTAGTTTGCGGTTTGAAGAGGTTGGAACGGTGCAAAGAAAAGATCTTGGCTATGATGGATGAGGCAAGAGAATTGAAATTGTGGGATATGGTGACCCTAGTGAAGGACATGGCTGAGATTGAGGTCTGTAGAGAAGAGAGGAAGTTGCGGAGAGATACCCCAAAATTAAGGGTCAGTGAGTCCGATCGGTTTTCGGGTCGGGTTCTCAATACCCGTCACTTTCTCGTGTTTCCCTCCGGGAGATTGTTGTAACATTTTTTACCTTAATGTAAATAAATACCACAACAAAGAAACCTAATTTTTCTTTCTTTTTGTTTATTTATTACCGTTGTTTCTTGTTATTATATGACGATTTTGACCTTTGGGGACTTAGGATTGCATGTGGTTTTAATTATTGTAGAGTTTGAGAAGGAAAAAGAATATTGAGGAAATGATTGAGTTCTGTGTATATCTTATCCTTTATCATAAATAAATAAGCCACCCCAACTAAAAAAATGGCAATAGCACCACATAGTGTGTTAAACCAATCAGTTGGGTGATGAAATTAATAGGCAATATAAAGTCCCACCTACTACAAAAATAGTGCAAGTCCACTAATTTTAATTTACTTTTAATGTTCTTTTATAAGGTTTTCATTTTCTTTTCTAGTTCTGTTGCATTACATTTCTATGTTAATGTAAAGATTCTATAAAATTTACTTTCTAATTAATATTTTCTTTTGTTTTTATTATATTTTAATATATACAAATATTTTTATTGTTATCGTTCAAAAGTTTTATTTAAGATTTAAAATCTTAAATTTTATGTCAGGTTATATTAACTTATTTTTACAGAAAAAATTATGAAAAACTTATAAATTTGTATTTAATTTTTATAATAAATATATCATAACACTCCTACAATTTAATTTAAAATAAAAATAAGAAAAAGTTTCTCAAACCAAACCGATCTGCATATAGGATGAATTTAGTTGTTTTGAAAATTATATTAAGATACATTTGAAGTGTATAAGAGATAATTAATTCATAGATAATAGATTAATATAGGTATAGCTTAAGTCATCAAAAATAACTTTTTGAATAAGTTGACTTATTAGATTAACCTTTCTTTTACACTTTTTGCTTTAATTTTATACCAATAGGAAATATTCGTAGTTTTACTATTCCATATTCAGGGAGATACGTGGTGAAGGGAATAACTCTTAATAAAGTAAGTCAAAGCATTGGATAAATTTAAGTATTAAACGTTATATAAAAGCAAGTTATCTTTTAGATTATAAGTTTGTTTATGAGTCATCTTTTAGACAATGAATGTATTGATCACATAGTGTCATCTTTGATAGGTTTAACGAGATTAGTAAAAATTAAAATGTTGAGAATTTGGAAAATAACTAAATTCTTAAATTCCATAATTTATTTTTCTAATATTTTACATCTTTTACTTCTCAATTCAATTTGTCAACACTTAAATTTATCTAACATATATTAAAAGAAAAAAAACTTTATAAATATAACATGACTAGAGTTGAGAAAGACAGTTAATTAAACTCATTTTACTTTGAACCTCACAAATAATATTTATTACCTTTGTCTGTAGATTTTTCTTTAAGGTTTTTGATTAATCCTAATATGTAGTATGAATGGCAAGTTAGACTTCTGTTTCATTTGTTTTTGTTTATATGACATGCATTTGGTGACATGTAATTTGGATTTGAATATTTAGAATTTTCTATCAAATGTTTAATTTCTTAAAATATTTTTTTTTGTAAAATAATAAAACTAGGCTTGTTATCATGCGATTAGTTGACTTGTGTAAAGCACTCACATACCCGCATCATTATTTTTAAGCACGTACCCAAAACTGTAGGCAAAAGATGATTGAATTTAATTTATTTTATTTATTAGGCATTAGTCAGACTTCAATCTACAGTGATTAAACATAAATCTATGTAAGCCACATTTGTGAAGATAGATTAATGTCATCCACATGAATTAATTTCACATCACATTTTTAATTTTTTTTGGTGTTTTTAATAATACATAATATTAATAAACATGTGAATTTAGTCATGAGAGTTACCTTCTTACTTTTAAAGTAATCATCTTGATAATTTTTAGTGTCTTATGAGAATTGGTTTTTTAACTGCTTTTTATGTACACATTTGTTAATCTCTTTTACTTGTATTTATCTTCTTTTAGACACATTTTAGTTTTTGTGATTTACAAGCACTACCCATAAGAAGAAGTTGTCATAAAAGTATTTTTATTGTATAATTATAATAATTAATACAAAAAATTTCTTTTTATAACTATTTTTTATACATTTTATTAAACTTTTACTTTTTATGTTTTGATAATTATTTTCTCTGTAATAATATTTATAAAAAAATAAATTGTATTTACTGTTTTTATAATCATAAAAAAATATAGAAGTATGTGTGTTCTACTTTTGTTGATAGGGGAAATTTATTTTACGTGTCGTTTAATAGAAAATTACCATAAGTTTTGACTCTTATAATAACTAGTTTAAATGGTAATTCTCTTTTTCTTAATTTCACAGAAGGTATACTCATTAAAACTTTTGTTTTTACTATTCATAGTGCGACTTATATTGCATAAATCAATCAAATATCTCTTGTGCATTAAAATAATGAATAACTTAATTAAGTGTTAGTGAGTAACATTAAACTTTATTGGATTTTGATGTATAAATTAATGAAAGAATTTCATATCATAATACTGAAATAAATTCTAATTATATTTTCACCCCTTTCCATGGTTTCCACTACAATTTCTTTTTGTGTCGCTGGGCTCAATATGGATATATTGATGTGGCCCATAAAAAGTGGTTTGGGTTAATTTGTCATCTTTCTCTTCCTGCACCCCATGATTTCTAACTGTACTGCCATGATTTTTTAAAACCCCTTTGCTAAATGTGACTTCTTTGAAAATCTTCTTAAACAGATTTTCTGAAATTTCTAGAACATGATTTTCAGGATATGATCTCCAGAACATAGTTTTTAAAGTAGGATTTGTATAATAATTTTTTTTAGAACGAATTTTTCATAACATATAAAATGCAATTTGGAAATAGCTTTTTGAAACAAATTTTTTAGAATAAGTTTTCTAAAAATATGAAATACTTTCTCAAAATTTGAATTTTTATAATAAAATTTTCAAAGTAATTTTTTTCCAGAACATATATGTTATCTTTTAGAACGAATTTTTTAGAAAAATTATTTTAACCAAACTTATTGATCTCTCTTTTCTTCTCTTTCCTCTCAAAGAGTGTAGCGGTGGAGACAGCAATGACATGGAGTGCAAGAAAAAGAGTCTAGTTTGTTTGAACTGCAAACCCAAACCGTTCTTTATATTTCTATAAAGAAAAGCCGAAGAGTTTAGTTTATCAACCGTAGCCAACAATTATTTTTGCATTATTCTTTGTCACAAGAGGACGAGCATGTTAGATCATATATTCAGTGAAGATATATTTAAAAAATAAATATGTTTAATTATTTAAATTTAGAATGGTTATTTTATCTTTTAAACTTTGGAGTTTCTATAATTATACAAAAAATATTTATAGAGATGAAGATTAAATATAATTTTTTTTAAATTACAGAGATTTCTAAAAATAAATTTAATTTAAAATAAAATTCGATCTATTACAGAGTTTTAGTTGCTAAAAATGTATTTAAGAACAAGTATTTAGTTAATTTTGAATGAAACGATTCCATGTATAGATATAATTAATTAAGAGTGTTTACATAAATTACTAATCAAATATTTTGAGTCTATATATAATATTTTTAAAAATTCTCTTCTTAATAATTCTCACTAGCCAGGATATATGGTCAATCAATTAATGATTGCATCAAATTTTACCATGAATATAGATTTTAGTGTGCTATTTTACTAAAATAGGTCGCGTAAGTGTTGATTTGGAGGAACAAGAGTGTGTGTTAATTCTCTCCAATAAACAAATAATAACACACAAATATAAATTGAAATAATTTTTTTTAAAGAGTATAATATGTAATTCACTTAAAATTGCATTAAAAATAAAATATATATTTTTTGGAATCTGAATGAAAAAACCTTAAATATTCATTTATATTAGGTAATTAAAAAGTGTTTCATACTCGTTTAGTAACTATTCTAATTTATGAAGTTAGGAAGAAAAGTTCTCATAGTTGGTGAACTAGTATTATTTTCCGAAGATTGAGTGGGTTAGAATGGTTGTGAGCTTCGTTGTCTCTTCTGAGTAACTTGTGAGGACTTTCTCCGTTTGACTTACCATTTAGATAGAATGGACATTATGGTAGGAGGGGCCAAGTCTTTCATTTAATTCAATTGAAATATATTTAAATGATGGTTTTTATTTTTCATTTATTAATAACATATGCTCTAACTTTTAAAGATTAAATTAGGATTTTTTTGTAATTTCATAAAATACTTCTCTCTTATACGTGCTATGACTAATGTTTCCCTTACTAAAGAAATATACCATTAATTATCAGTTAATAATAACAATAATAGTAATATAAATTAGTTTTTTCATGATTAATTAAGCCAAACTGAAAGTCTTGCTCTCTTCTACAGAGGGAGCTAGCATTAATCATATAAATATTTTTAAAGTATTAATTGCTAATAATGTTTGTAATTAATTAAATAGAGAAATTTAATACTCTTATATATTAAATTATCTAATTATAATCATTAATCAAAACTTATTTATAAGTATTCATAATCTTGTTAAATTAAACACATAAATTTTAAAATTTATCATGTATTTGATTAAAAATGAAATTGAGGAAATAATCATAAATTATAAAATAAATAAATACAAACAAGCATAGCTTAAGAAGAAAAATATAAAACAAATTATTTACACAAAGGTAAAAATTTGATGTTTATTCATCTGTATATAACTTTTCAAACTATTAATTGAATTAAGAATAGTGAATTTAATAAATTAAATAAAAATAAAATGTAAAATACGAAATGTATAAAAGTTTAATGGTGTATTGAAAATAAAACAAATCTTAAAAACGAGCTTGCGATAGGCACTAAAAAATTTGATCTCCAAGGACATTTTGTTGAAATTTATGTGTCAAACTTTTTATTTTTATTTAATTAATCTTAATCAATATAATCAAAATTTTATTTGAATATATTAAATAGAGAGTTTAACTTATCCTAATTTTTCTACGTGGGAACTTTCCTCTCAGTACTCATGAGTGTACTGACAATAGATTGATCTTTTCCACACCGAAGATGCATAGCACCAATTTTGAGCTAACTTTAAGTATTTTAATCTTTCTGTATCAATTTTTAAAAATAAGATTTTTTTTTATTTTATCGTAAAATTAGAGTTTTTTTTTAAATGTAACTTTAAAGCAACATAAATTAATTTCTAAAAAATAATCCCTAACTGATTTAATATTAGAGTAAAAGATTACTATGAATATTTTATCATAAAATTAGTTATTTTAAAAAATATATATTTTACAACTATAAAGTAACATAAATTAATTCCTTTTTTTTTAATTTCTAAATAATAATACATAGACTATTTAATATTATTTAGTTAAAAATATTAAATTTTATTGGGAAGATAAAATACAAACAAAAATTTATTTTCACGTTTACAATGTTAAGATTAGTTAGTTGCACATTTTTCGTAAAATAAGTCTTTTCATTCTCAAACGCAATCATTTAAAAGAAATCCACAAGGTAGTTTGAATTTTTGTAATTGTAATATCCAATCTTTTTAATAATATTCAATTAAAGTAACGAAATTTGATTGGAAAGATAAAATGGAAACATTTTCCTAACTTCGTTTGCATAAAAAATTCACTTCCTTTTTAAACGTTATCACTTAAAAAAAAATCACAAATTTGTTTTAATTTTCTGAATAAGGGACTATTTTGTTATAAAAGTTTATATTACTGTTATCCAATCTTCATTGTTACTCTTGTTTTCGTGGATATTGAGTGTTACATGAAGGAGAAAGTCACTTTGTGATTTATCTAATTAGGGTGTAATATAAAATTACATAATTTATTTAGCCACTAACTTCTAACACTTATTTTTTGTATACAAGTTTTCATATATTTTAATTGGATAAAACAAACAACAATAATAATGATACGATGACCTTCTTTCCTCCTTAAAATAAATTTTCACATAATTTATAAAAAAATAATATATTTATATCATAAAATATTATTGTTGGTATATTGATATAAATAGTATGAGATTTACCATAAAATTACTTTCACTATAAAATCAAACAAATTTTTTTTACGCATGTTTCTAACTTTTTATTAGCTTGATAGTTATTAAAACTTTTATTTTTTAAATATTTTATTAATATTAAATATTATTAATTTTTACAGTGAATAAATAGTAAATACAGTAGAATAAATATTAATATATTTCGTTTTTAGTAAAATAAAAAATTATAATCTTAATATAACAATTTTATTTATATTAAATTTGTTTGAACTCTATTAGTAATTAAAATAATTAAAAATGGCCTTTAATAATTGTCAAATATATCTTATTAAAGAAAAAGATAGAATTAGCATTAATATTTAAACATGTATTTAGTAATTGATTTCTAGTAATTGTCATTGATATTTTCTTGAATTTATTTTTAATAATTGTCAAAAAATACATATTTTATTATCTTAACTATTAATAGAGTCAAATGAAATTAATAAAATTACTTTTTAAAATAATAAAAAAGTGTAACATAAAAAAATGTGGCATGTGATCGACAAACCTTGTAACCTCTCAGCCTTCATAGGATTATTATCTCGTATACAACAATTTGATCAAGTAGGGTCATGATAGAAAATAATAGAGCATGCAATGATTCCCTCTTCTTTATTTTTTTTTTTTTTTCAGTTACACTGTTAATTATACTCTAAAGAATAAAATTAATAACAAGGATGATAATAAAATATTAGGGTTTGTCTGAAAGTAAAGGAAGACGTTGGTTAAAGCGTGACTTGGTTGGCGGTTCGAGGGCAGGCCCACATCACAACGAAGCGGGCCATGGTAAGCGACAAGCTCGTGGTGGGGGCCCACAGCACAACCAGTTTCCACCTCATTGCTAAACGTGGCCCACTCTTAACGTGTTTCTCTTCCTTACATTTGTCAATTTCCGCATTACCCTATCATTATCTAAATAAATAATAATTAATTAGGTTAACTTCTGCCCCCAAATGGAACCCTGTATAATAATTAATTAAATTAGGTTAACTTATGCTCCTAAATAAAACCCTTTATCATCGCAACGCAACATCTCGTCGTGCCAGTCTTGGATTGGACTGTTCCAGCACACGAATCAGCCAAACACTTCCTTTGCCGTTTCCAATTACCACGTCCTTTTCAAAACGACGACGTCGATTCCCCTTCATCCAAACTCACGCGTAAAATATGTGACACGCTCCTTTAACACTTCTCTAAATATATTATGGCATTTTATTATTGGCTAATTTTATTCAAAAATTACGCAAAGTAATCTATACGTTTCATTTATTGTTTTAATTGTTTAATGAAGTGTCAGGTAACGATTAATAAAGTTTAAACTAAATTCGTTACAGTGTTAAAATTGTTTAGTTTTTTTAATTATTTCTTTAGATTAAACAGTAGCATGTTAAGATTGCATTATACATAACAGAAATTTGTTTTATAATTTAGTTATGGGTGATTTATTTTAAAAGTATTGAATCTTAAATTATAACTGATATTGAAATAAAAGTGAGAGTAGAAACAATGATTTTAAATATTTATATTTCTTGGTTTGGGACATGGCATGGGTACATTTTTATATTAATAATAAAATGAATAACTAAAAGTTAATTCAATTTTTTATTAACGCGTATTTGAATTACTAATATCAATTATTAATATAAAAAAGTAATTCAAATCATCATTTTTTAAACTTTACGTTTCACTATATAATGATCTTCAATAAAATTTTAAATTTCACACCAAGACTATTATTAAGTATGATTTAAATCAATACCAATTCACAATATTACAATTTAAATCAGCATTTTAAAACATACACTTTAAAATTAACATTTGATATATTAAATACTTATATTACTTTTACGTTAAAACAATTTTAAAATAATTATATAATTATCATGACTCCTCATAAATATATTTTATAACTTTTCTTAATAATATTTAAAAATTTAGATTAAATAATAATAATCATAATTATAAACTCTGAAGTCTTATTAAAATATTTTCTAATATCAACTAATTACCTATAAAAAAATATTTTAAAATCATATTAGATAAATTAATTCTCAAATAATTTTGTGAAATTTTAGAAAAAAACGAACTTAAATAAAAAAAAAATGAGGTTATAATTCACTTCTAATGACTAAATTTCAACGGGCAGGCGGTGAAATAGAAGAAGATAAATCGTTTTCTCAGGAGTTGGTTTTTGAATATTAAACCAAATCAATTGGATAATTTTTATCTGAAAAAGATATATTATTAAAAAACAAGTCTTTCTACCACTTGTTTTGTAACGAATATATTGGACTCAATAAAATAAAGCAAAATCCGGATACATATATGCTGGCTGACACGTGTATTGCAGTCTTCCGAAGCTCTCAAAACGCCGAGCGAATAAGTATCCTTGTATATAATTTAAAAATGATATTACTGTATGGTAACTGAAAATATATTATTTAAATAAGTTATAAACAATATTTGAAAGAAAGATAACGTGGTTAGCATTATTTAAAATAAAAGGAATATTTGAAACTATAGTTGGTTATTAGAGAAAACTATAAGGAAGGTATTGAGGGGTGAGAGAGTCAATAAACACACCACAAGAACGCGTGGAGAAAGAGTGAGTGGGAGACCGAGTAAAAGTATAGTATGGGTGAAGACTTGGTGTCATAAATAAATATTGGGGGTGCATCGAGAATATAAAGAAGAAATTGAGAATAGCATAGGGAAAGGGGAATCTCAATCAATCAGGTAACGGAACTTTTTTTATCAGTTCCGTTCAAGAGCTGGCTTAGCTGTGTGGAGGCGACAACTACCACCCATTCCCAAACACAGGCTATTACCTCCTTGTTTCTTCCGAAACTATAAACCTCGGATTTTCCTTCCTCTGTCTTTTCTGCCCTTCACACGCTCTTATTTGCTTATACGCTAAGATTTCAAACGCCGATCTGTTTCTCTTTTCTTTTCGTTCATTCTTTGCACGCCGAAATGTGGTGGATGATGGGCGAGGCCGGAGGGAATTACTGTTCTAAGAAGAGCGATGATCTGTGCAGCAATGTTTGTGGTCAGGTATGTTATGGAGATTTATTTATTTTGTTTATTTTTGTTACTTTTTTTGTCAGTGTTTGTGGTGTGGATAAAATTTTTTATCTTTCTCACTGCTTTGTGATTTTCATTCGCCTATTAAGAAACTCAAATTCAATGATTTTTCAATGTTGGTGGTGTGGATGGTTGTGTGATCTATATCGGTGGATTGTCGGGGAAAAATTCTCCTAGATTTGCTCTTTTTCTGTTTTTTATTTTTATTTTTTTTAAAAGAATTTGGTGTGCGGGAGAGATTTTCGTGATCTGAATTTAGGTATCCGATAAAGCTGGGTTTCGGATGTTTTACTGGTTGGTTTTTTCTTCTTCTAATTTTAACAATCCTGCGAAACTATTTTTTGGGATTGGTAGTGAACCCTAAGGAAGATACCCTTTCCCTCTTCTTTGTTCTTCCTATTTTTGGAAGATTTTTCTTTTGGGAGGGAAAGGGGGTTTTGGTTTCTGTTGTAGCCATAATTGGATTTGGACGGGTGCAAAGTTTCTCGCATGAACCGTTTGCATTTGGGGATTTTCTGGGGCGTGTTTCTTATCTCTACAGGATTCAGCTCTGGTTTTATGATTGCAATCGGGGTTAAAGTTATATGATGCTTGAAATTTTGCACCCATAGAGAGCAGCATTGGGATTTCTATTAAGATTGTATGATTCTGCATTACATGTTCATTTCTTGATTTTTCATTCTTCTAGGGTTTTCCTTTTTTTAATGTTTTCTTATCTGTTTGTTCCTTAATTATGCAGGAATCAAGTCAAGTTTCAAGCATGTCAAGGATTCGCTGCATTCTGCGTGGTTTGGACGTTAAAACCTATATGTTCATGTTTGCCGTTGTCCCAATGTGCATCTTTGGATTCTATATACATGGCCAAAAGATCTCCTACTTTCTGAGGCCGCTATGGGAAAAAGCACCAAAGCCTTTCAATATCATTCCTCATTACTATAACGAAAATGTCACCATGGAGAATCTCTGCAGACTTCATGGCTGGGGAGTCCGGGAATATCCTAGACGTGTTTATGATGCTGTGTTGTTTAGTAATGAGGTGGAAATACTAACCTTGCGTTGGAGAGAACTGTACCCTTACATAACTGACTTTGTTCTCCTTGAGTCAAATTCTACCTTTACCGGATTGCCCAAGCCTCTGGTTTTCCAAAGCAACAGGGAGCAATTCAAATTTATCGAGCCACGGTTAACTTATGGGACCATTGGTGGGAGATTTAAGAAGGGAGAAAACCCATTTGTTGAGGAGGCATATCAGCGTGTAGCATTGGACCAGCTCCTCAAGATAGCTGGTATTACTGATGATGACTTGTTGATTATGTCTGATGTGGATGAGATACCAAGCGCTCACACTATTAATCTCCTGAGGTGGTGTGATGAAGTACCCTCAATCCTTCATCTGCAGCTTAAAAACTATCTCTATTCATTTGAATTTCGCGTGGATGATAAGAGCTGGAGGGCTTCAATTCACAGGTATCAGACTGGGAAGACAAGGTATGCACATTATCGCCAATCTGATGACATGCTGGCTGATGCTGGCTGGCATTGTAGCTTTTGCTTCCGTCGGATAAGCGATTTCATTTTTAAGATGAAAGCCTACAGCCACTATGATAGAGTCAGGTTCTCTCACTATTTGAATCCTGACAGAATTCAGAAGGTAATATGCAAAGGTGCTGATTTGTTTGATATGCTGCCGGAGGAGTACACTTTCAAGGATATCATTGGCAAAATGGGACCAATACCCCATTCCTATTCTGCAGTTCATCTTCCTGCTTTTCTTCTGGAAAATGCTGACAAGTATAAATTTCTTTTGCCTGGAAATTGCATGCGAGAAAGATGATTTTGGAAAGTCATTTCTGATACTGGCTTGTTTCTGAGCTTGTAGCTTGTACAGCTCAAGTGACTCTCCTCTGAGTTTTTAACTGTGGTTGTGATGATTGTGTGTCAGTGTCACTCATGCAGCTGTATCTTTGTCCAGTGAGATATTCTTTGAGAATTCATTCATTTCGGATAAATTCTTTGATCTAGAGGGAATTCTGTATATAAATTAGACCTGGACTTCATTCGAGGGGAGCAGCAGCATTTCTACCTATGAGCGACTGAAAGTTCTGTTTGAGAACAGGCTTGTCTTCGTGAACCGTGTTTATCATTAATGTGATTTGATCCCCAATACACGAGAGTAGTCTAAAATCCCCCACTTTTTCCTGTTTGGGAAGTTTTGTTTTGCAGACCAATTATTTTCGTATTATTCTTTGTTTATGCTAAATATCTAATCCGATTGGTTGGTCTACTACTATATCATGACAATGCTGACTCAGTTCTTTGCATTATATAAATATATAGTCTGGTGTATTCCATCTATTTCTTTTTCTTCATTATAGTGCTATTTTCCTATTCAGAATTTCCTGTAATCTACCGTAATTTATTTTGCTCAAAGAAGAGGTATCTGATTGATTTTCTATATGTATTTTGTTAGACCAGTTGTGGTTTAGCATGGGCACACAATGACTTCTAAAGTTTTCTAATGGATATTTTTAACCATTTCACACTAAAGGCAAGTGCTTTTTTTATCAATGGCTTCTAAAGCTTTCTAATAGACCAATTTTAACCATTTCACCATGAGGCATGTGTGTTTATCATCAATGGTTTCTAAATAGATTAATTTTAACCATTTCAGAATAATAATTATGTGTTTATTATCATCAATGAAGTGCTCTAGTTGAAATTGAACATCAAAAGAGGCTTTTGTTTAGTTTTTCCTATGGATCTAGGGGATTGGAGTCTTTATAACAGGATTGGTAAGGATGATAAAAGGGTGAATTTCATGGTGGGTTTGTGGTAAGTCCTTGCATAAGGAATCATCTGTGGATTTCATTTTTTTCCCATATTTAATTCTATAATTTAAGAGACTGCTTCTCTGTTCTCTGATATATAATTCTATGATTCATTGTATCTGCAAATTTCATGTTGGGAAGATATTGTCGGTGCTCTTGAATGTATGTAGCCCAATGCATTGGTTTCTTTGGCTGAAGAGAAGTGAACGTTGGGAGAATTCTTTATTATCTTATTTTTAAATATTACTTTTAATTTCTTTATTAAAAAATTTAAATGGAAGAGAGGGAGAAAATTTAAAATATAATATATGCTTAAAAATATTGATCATATATTTTCATTATGATATAACTTATATTTCTAAGAGCATTTATTTATTACAAATTTAATCATATAAAAAGAAACATAATTCTGTAATATATTTATACTACAAAGAGACTAACTTTAAGGAGATAATTAGGAAGTCAACCCAAGATAAAGGTCTCATCCTTGTTTCAATACTATGAACCTCACAATTTGACAGCGCATGTCACGTTGCTACTCATTTATTAGCGTTTTTAGTTTATATACTACGACAAAATATTTATTTTTGAATAATTACATTTATAATAAATATATTTTAAATATAAGCATTATATTTTACATTTATAACGAATAATTTAAATCATGATATAAGATTATTTTTATCTATTAACATTTAAAAAAAATTAAAATTCAGGTCAGATATAAGGTTAGAAGATGTCAGATTAAGCAATTAAGAAAATATTTCCCCATATAAATTATAATAGTCACATTGAAGATGGTGTTTTAAACCGTCCTTCTTTCAGGAGTAGTTTTGAAAGTTTTTCTTTCACGATAACATTTTAAAGGGTTTTTCTTAACCTTTTGCATCTTTGAATATATTATTTTTTAACATTTTTAGTTTTGAATTGAATTTCAATATCTTTCAAAAGAAATTATCGATAACGAAAATTAACATCGTATCATAATATAAATAATTTACGATAAATATGAACTATAATTAATATGTTAAAAAATTAGTAATTATTAATAATAATTTTAATTATAATAGGACTAATATATTTAGAAGTATTTATTTATGAGAAATTTTAATTAATACAAAATAAAATTCATTTTGACCAACATAAAGGCTAAAATACTAGTTATGAATATGCACTTTTAAAGGGCAGAAAAACTGACTTTTAAGAATGACTAATTTAGAGAATAGGATGAGCGAAAGCTTTACTCTTTATGTTTGGTATTTTAATTCATAACATAAGAGTTGATTATTTTTATTTAATAATTTATTTATGATTAGACTATGGATTTTTCTGTAAGAATTGATGGTATTAGGTTATAGCTATTGGTTTATATCATGTTTTTAAAAATAATCTAGTAACTTAATACGTGACGTATATGATTCAGGTTTCATCTGTGTTGATGAGAAGAATAGGGTTACTTAAAGTTGAAGACATTTACTTTTCCAATATTTTGATGTATTTTATTTCATAAAGTCCAATAGGAATTATTGTATTGTCGTTGTTTCAATGTATCTATTTGGTTTTGATGAATGAGGTCTAGGGAAATAATAGGAGAGTAAATATTCTAAATTTGTTTTCTATGAAATTTACATATAACATTTTATTTAAAGAAACGTAAAAGCACAAACTAAAATATAACAAAGAGGTTGAACTTAGTTTTTAAAAATATTTCCCAAACACACAAGTTCAATTTACTTATACATAGATAATATAAACTAATGTCACATTTAAAATTGGATCCCTTATTATTTTCTAAGGTGGTTGAAACCAAAGTAAACATGCCAAACTTAAGATAAAATGTATCTAGAACATTATTCACCCCTTGTAATATTCTTACGGGTCCAACCTAATAATTGCTTTGTAATAGGGAATAATTGCTTTGTAATAGGGAGAAGGAATATTGGTATATCATTTAATTTTCTCCACAAATTAGGAATCAAATTTAACCTTATTTTTTTCAGTCTCTTTTATGATGGATACGTGACTTGAAAAGAAAATTTCATGTCGTCAATTTCTTATGTACGCAGTGACGACTTGGGTTTTGTTATCTACACGATCATATAAAAAAAACTTACCAATTTATTAAATACATCAAAGTTTGACATAAAAAAAAAAATGAAAGACTGATAGCAATATTCGAATTCTTGCACTTAAAACCAGAGTAAAAATTGTTTTATCCTTTCATTAATTTTTTAATTAAGTCATCCTTCATAAATTAGTGTATCAGCTGTGATTATTTTAAAGTTGCATGAAGATTTTTTTTCAAGTTAAAGTTTAACCACGTTTATAATTATATGAAAATTATTAATCGCGTGTATTTATATTAAATATTTGAAAGAAAACACTTTATCACCCTTACCTGATAATTTTATCTAGCTTGAGTAATTGAAAATTTTAAGTTAACATTATAAGCTAATTGAAGTTTGCAAGCTGAAAATTTGTAAGTTATAGTTGATTGCATTAAAAGTGTTTGATAAAATTAATTAACAAGTTAGAAAAGAAAAATATAAAATGACACAAATTGATTATTTGAAACTTAATAAAAAAGAATAAAGAGAGATTCAAAACAATTGACGAGTCTAAAAAAAACTAGTATGGTGTTAACAAATAATGCACTTTTAGATATCAGATTCCGAAGTATTTACCATGCCACTGAAATAAAACTTTAGATTGAACAAGAAAGTTACACGTTTTTTGGAACAAATTCGTGTGAACAATCGAAGTTTATCCAAGTTGTGCTATCTTGGAACAAATTAAAGTTGGTGGCACTGGAATATTCTCTGAGCCATCAAAAGCACCGAATTTGATGCTCCATTCAAAATATCTCCGAATATTATGATGCATGCAGCCGTATAAAGGGTGAGAGAAGAAGGATTAGATTCTGTCTCATCATCACCATCATCATCATGGAATAATAACAAAATTATATATAGTAGCTGAACTTATGATGAAGCTGCACCAAAACTGAACCATTTCCACACATTTCCCTTAGAAAGAAAATGGCATACCAAAACTACAATTGGAACAATTATGGGTGGCGATGCCCCTCTGAGGAGTTCCCAGTGTACGACCCTCCAGTAGAGGCTACATATCCTAGGCATCATCAAAAGGGTCATGTGACATTCAGAACCAACTATGAAGCTGAAGCAGAAGCCAATAACTTTGAGCAAAGTTATGAAAGTACCGGGTTTAACCATAATCACAAGGCTTATAAAAGCGTGGATCAAGAAGCTGATGCTTTTATTCAGTATGAGCACAAGAGGATGGAAATGGCTAGGCTCATGTCAACAAGGGGTGCCTGAACTTTTCTCTTGTATATATATATATATATATATATGTATGATATACCTATTTATATCTAGGGGGGCTTCATGTGAACTGCTATATGGTTAATTTGGTGACCCTTAAAATGGTTAAAAGATTTTGGGGTGAGGCTTTTATATAAAGTTTTACCAATAATTCATCCCTCAAATTTTTTACCTCCCTTTTAAGATGGTACCAAATTGACTATTCACTTCTCTTATCATAAATCATAAATAATCTACAACTGAAGTACTCAAGGACCTTTTTCTTTCTTTCTTTTCACTTTTCTTGGAGTTTATTTTACTGCAAAAACAAAATTTATTAAAAGATTGCAGATTACAAGATATTCTCATAGTCCCAGTAGAGTTAATACAAACTTTATTGAAGTTATAATGGGTTGTGGATACAGATTTTCTCCAATTGCAGTCTGTTATATGTGTAGAATAATGCAAATAATTAGTCAGTTTATTGAGTTTGGTATGTTTCAACCGAATATGCCCCTTTTGCAGTTTTGTCCAAGAAAACTCTGATCACGTGTTTGTTCTTCATCTTTTTCTCTTATCTGGATTATTTTTTTTCATCGATTCGACTTCTGTTATCCCCCTCTAATTGTTTATTCATTTTACACAACTTACTGGTAGGAGAAAAATTAAGAAATTCTCATGTGGTTTGTTGATCAAAGTGCGTTCTTGGCATTGGTAATCAAAGAGAAAGAGGGGCCTATATTATGCCTTTTCTAACTAGTGCATTGATCCTTTTTCTTATGTGGCTTACATAAAAGCCTTGGTAACCTTACTCTGTAGAATTGTAAGTCTATAAACATATTAACCTTACTAGTGCATTGATGCAGAATTATGTCATTATTTAGAAGAGTGTTAACTACTTTCTTTAATACATTCTTTTTATTAACATTCTTTAATATTGACTGTAATTTGTTACAGATAAATTACAGTGTGTTTAAAACTTCTCATTTAATAACTTTTTTTTCTAATTTTAAAGCTTTTGACAAATTTTAATTAATAATAAAGTGTATATTAAAAATAGTGCATTATAAAGTTTATTGCTAACACACTTCTAAACCACTGTCCTAAATGAAATAAGTAGGTGAGGGGAATACTTTTTCACTGCTTAATTAGCTAATTTGAGAAAATGGACTAGAAATTTCTTTTTTACTCAAAAACTGAGTAAAAGTTCAGAGAAACACTGGTTGAGGTAATAGAAGTTTGATCTATTTTAAAATTTAATTTTACTATATTATAATTATTTAAGTAAATAATGTATAGCCTTAAGTATATTTTTCAAATAAATATTATAAAGGTTAATAATTTCTAATTATGCAACAATTTATGATAGTTAATTGGATCATAAATTAAATTCTCTGTAGTATTATAATGCTAAGCTTTTTGCACAATTTATGATTGGTTCATGGTGTACAAAATCTTTATTCTATTATTTGAATTAAATCCCTCACTTATCTTAATTTTGTCCTGTTTATCGAATACATTTTATACAAACATTTCCTTACAAATTAAACAATAAAATATGAAAATAATGATATCGAAAACAAAGAGAATCTAATTATGAACGAGCAAATTAGAAAAATCAATTCCCTTGGACTTGTAATATCCCCTTTCCGCGTTGGTTAATCTACCCTGGAACATCCTCCACTCCATGCCACACCTCTCCTTCACAGCTCGCCATGCAGGTTTCCCAGTACTTTGTTCTTCTCCCTAACAACCACAAAGGAAGACAAATAAGTAATATATACATATAGCTACTTACATTTGAGTGAATAATCAACATTGAATATGGTATGAATAATGATGGAAAAATAATTACCTGATTTCCTAGTGAGGGAATACCTTGGTGAACAATCCACTGAGCATCAACAACTCCAATTTTCTCATGTGCAGGCTATAACATAGGAACTATCAGTTTCCCATTCATATCAGTTTTATAGAGAGTGAAGTAATCAGATAATAGACTCACCTCAACACATTTTCTAAAAGAAAAATCAAGACCCCATCCATGCACAAATTCATTCTGCAATCAGTAGTGTGTTACAATCACAACTTAATACAAACCATCAACAATTTAGTCACAACAAATCAATGTTATGCTGATACTTTTTATTGGTACGAAGTGGTATTGATATAATCTTTAAATAGTTTATAAATGAGTGTCAATCTCACTTTACAAGTTGATTTTATAAGGTTAAGTTACATTTAAAGTTTACTTTTTATCAGAATCTATCCTAATAAGGTTAGGTTACCGTTTATCGGACTACCTTCAATATATAATCCAACTTAAGTTGATTGGACCTTTCAATATAGCTTATACGCAGAGATGTCTGCTGAAATATAAAATAGAGTACCTGAATCATATACCAAACACAGCGCCATGCATTTCGTGAAAACACTGGAGCCATAATCTCAACAAACCTGCATGTTGACACTATTAATACAGCATGGTGGAAGCAGATAAAACTGGAATAAGGATTTGTTGTATGTACACCCCAAAAAAATCAATAATTATTTGAGAGTTACTTACGCTGCACAAGGAGGTAGAAGAGGGTACCTACACCTTCCTGCCTCCACTGCTTCTCTAGTAGAAATCAAAGAAATAAACAGTCAAGAATCTCACGTTGTTTAACAAAAAAGCACAAGAAAAGTTGTAGGAATAGGAGGTTCACATCACTCTTACTTGTGAACTTCACTATTTTCTCTTTTCCTTGTCATATTCCAACACACCCCTTTTGTACTTTTACTAGGTTCCAAGGCAGGCTGTGATATCTCCAACCCATACTTCCTCACCAGTTTTATGTATCTGCAGTTGGAATTAGAGGGCCACTCAAGCTTCCTTAACAATGCCAAAATTCAAAGAAAATACGTAATTACATACCATATTTACTATTACTTACTCTTCTGCATTGAAATTCTCAACCCCTAGGTCTTCATCCCACATGAAAATATAGTCATATGGTGCCACAATGTCTGGATGTAGAAACCTCTTGGCGTACCACCTAAGAGGAGAAAGAAATAACAAACCCTTTTAAGATTGGTCAACAATATTGGCTGAAAATGTCCATGTGAAAATTTAAGCAGAGAATTTTCTTACCATTTGGTTTGTTTGGGAACACTGACATGAATTGCCTGTTTTGACCACTCAAACTCGTCCCATTCCGTTGTTCGTCCATCATAATGAAATAGAAGGATTGTGAAATCCTTTGAAAACTGTTCAAATGACATGTCTAGTTTAAACACGCTTCCACAAGCCTATGCAGAGGGAGAAAGAAAGAGAACGAGAGAAAAGAAAACCTTTTTCACAGCTGCATCGATATTCTTTTTCTGCTCATACCCAACAGTGAAGGTCACAAGATACTTTGGTATAGAGGTTAAGTCCTGCAAATAGAAGTTTCATCAAATTCTCTGTATAAACCAGAAGTATTAGAACAGCATCAAGCAAAAACAGAAAACTATAAATGAAAAACACATATAGCAGGCCAAGTAAACAACCTTGTCAAACAATCCTAAAGTACGATTTTACGAGTCTGCATTTTGCAGAATTAGAAACTTAAGATGGTGCTTTAAGTCACGGAGTTTTCACATTTAATAGACATGGACTATACTATTCAGTTAGACTCTATCTTGACTACGTCACAATAAGACTTCTTTCACCCTTTTATTAACTATTGCATAATGTTTAACAACACCTTAAATAAACCATCTTTAGCTGCATTTTATATAAGAAAAAACTTATATACGGATAGTTATCTTTTATGTTGTTCTTAGATCATGACTAAAGTTTTACTTTGATAATCAATATATTTCATTTATGTGTTAATGTGCATTATCAACATTAAACTCTAATTGGAGAACACTCGAAATATATTACTCTGCATCCACATTGAGCACATAAACTATTGTATTATACTTCACCTCACTAGGAATACCCGACAATCTTCGCAAAAAGAAGTCCGATTCTGCTTTAACAATTCCAGGAGGTAATCTTTCTGCCCCTCTTGGATTTGTTGGAACCCAAATCTGTATACAAACATAAAAACAAGTTGCAATTGTCTGATCATCATCATAAAGACATTAACATGTCATATTTTCAATACTATATAATATACAGTTGAAGTTCTTCAGCAATTATATTTTGCAACTGATTGATAAAAAACAAAAGGATAGATAGGAAAAGAGGAGCCAAGAGGTCTTATGAATCCTACTACATTTAAATTTCCTTCTCCAATGTTGTCAGATAAAATCGTAAAACTCTAATAATATCTCATTTTCTTCGTTACATTTGATTTGATCACGAACAGTTTCTGTTCACAAGGAATTCTGTTTTCAATAACGGTTTCTAATGGTTATACTATACCTCTACATGGGAATAAAACATCTCTAAAGGCAATACTTTCTCACACTGTTTACTTAGTCATAAGTGAGACTCAAACAAGAAATGATAACACCTCCGATCCAAAATCTTAAAATATTGTATTTGTACATCTTCTTTCAACTTTTTCATTTTTACTTAACGTGGGACTAAACTTACACTTAAATTACTATCACTTAACTGTTACAAGCCCACTAAATTAGTAAGGTGCTAAACCATTATGGAGTTAATGGATATCATTCCAACTATACAATTGCATAAAATCTGTTTTTTCCCCTAACTTTCTTGAATCACTGCACACCCTACAATTTCCATGTCCTTCACATGATTGACAGGAAGAGAAGCATACCTTTGTTGGGTCACCTTGATCTTGGGATGAGGTGCTGCTATCTATATACTTTTCCTGTACACAAGAGAGATGAAGCAGGCCATATGGTAGGTTCAACTGCAAATTGTTAAGCACCACTAGAGTTACTTCCATGATCAAGCTAACCAACATCAAACCATATGAACAAATGCCCTCTCAACCGTAGGGTACATCAGGAATAAGATATTCAATTTCTGCACCTTTGTTACGGACAATGGTGGGAGTGATAATCCTATGATTAAGCCGAAAAATCCTCCAACAAAAAGTATCACAATATGTCTCATGCCTTCATTCGGCTTCCTAACAGCAAAACTGCAGGCAACAAAATGCAAATGTTAGTAGCTGACTTCAATTATAGCATATGTAAAATTTCTTAAGAACAAGCACAGGTATCTCCAAAGATTATACCTGCGAGTAGCTTTCACCATTTTCTGATAGTTTCGTCCATATATGAACTAGGTCGCTTATTAAAAACCCTGTTGAAAGTGAAAAGAAGATAACAAATTAGTTCAACAAAGGCAACCAGATTAGCATTCAAAAGAACAAAAGCAAAACACACATACATGGTAAGAGAGAAAAGATCATACTTTGGAATATACCACCAACCCAAATAGTTATCTATTGAGACTCACAAATCAGATTAGTTATACTTCCACTTTGAAGGTGTTCGTTCCACTTCCACAACCCAAGTGGAAAAGTCATCACAGGATTTTCTTATAGTTTTTTCAAACATATAAATAAAGTGACAATTGTAGAAGTCTGAATCCTCTGGAAAGCACATCTTATAAGTGTGATCTAAGAAATAGCGAAAGGAACCAAATTTAAAAAAAGAAATCATTGTTGAAACTGCTAAACCATAACTAAGTAACGCATGTGCTTTTCCCCCTAAAATCCTCTCCAAGTAACTTGTGCAGTTTCTTGACAAATAAAGAAGCACAATCACGTTATACCCAGCTTAGTGGCTCAGGAATTAAAAACTACGTGCACTCTTTTTCTAATACAAGAAACCTACTACCCCACAATTTTTTTCAACTCAAGTTTTATTATTTAGTGAACTTTACGGAACACTTCCTAAATAACACACCATGGATTTGAGAGCTTTAAAAAACACCATTTATCTTTTAGTGAATCGCAAATGGATTAATAAATTTTTTTTATCAATATAGTGAGAGCGGTAGATAATTAAGTATATTATATCTCCATTTTGAAGAAATTAGTTTGTAACTGTTAAGCGAAAAAAATTCTTTATATAAACTTAAAAAAAAGTAGTTTTTTTTTTTTTTCTGGCTGATTCTCTTAGGTTTCATTCTATTTTTAACTCTACAACTTCTTATACACTTTATTCATCAGGATATTATTAATTTGGGCTTATGTTTGAAAAGTAAACAGAACAAGAACTTGTGTCTTTAGTGGAAGTCATTTTCTTTCTGCATCCCATGATTACTACTTGCACCACCATGTAATAGCAAAAATACTAAAATACTCTCCTTCGCTTTAACACGTTATCTTTGCTGCTACAGTCATTGTCACCACTATGTCTTCTTCTTTCTCTTTGTCGCACCTATATCATGTTGTACCCATGTCCTTACCAGGGATCTCTTGGAACCTCTCTTAAGAATATGTCAAAGATGATGGGAATGAAGAAAGAAAGAGAGAGAGTAAAATGTTAAGTTTTTTTATTTGATGGAAATCATATAATTTTGTAATTTTTTTTTTTCATTATGGAAACTCTGATATGGAAAACTTCTGGACTATTCAATCAGTAATGTTTTTAGATTATTCAATTCGAAAAGAAAAAAAGAAAGATGAATGTTTATGTAGTGTTTCAGAAAGCATGTCATATATTTCTGAAACCTTATTCCAGAAAATACATTCTAGAAAACATTCTATATATTCTAAAAAATTTATTTTAAAAAAAAAAAACTTGTTCTGAGAAACTTATTCTAAAAGATTTATAGAATAGTTAATCCAAAAATCACCATTAAAATATACAATAAAAGACAGAATTGTCGTTTTAAAAATTTAGGAGTATAGGTAGTAATTATAGAATGGTTGATGTCGATTTTACCCACTTTATAATTTAAGTAATGGAATTGCTTTAATTGATTTTTAGAATTTTAATTTATTTTAAAATTTCTTATCTAAATAATATATTTTGTAACAAAATATTTTAAATTCTTTATAAAAATAAACTGTTATATAAAATTCTATAATCCAAACATACTATAAATAGTGTATTAATTGGGATTTCTAAAGACTTCTTCATAAAAAAAAAATCTCATAAATTAAAAAAAAGTGTAAAAATGTAATGAATTTTAAGATTTGTTTAAAATAATTTTATGATTAGAATTTTGTAATTTATATTTTAAAGGATTTATAAAATATGAAATCGTAATACTTGAAAGAATTATATGGATTTACGAGCACGTATTTAAAAAAAAAAAAAAAAACATATAAATACTTTACATCTTTACCCTTTTCGCGAAATGTATCTTTACAATCATGCAAAATTTGGTAAATCAAAGTGCTTGATGTATATCGCAAAAAAAATAATTTAAGATACAAACAACATTTCATGTCACACTATTAAATTTAATGATAAACTATTATGAACAATAATAAATATTTTCGTTATTTTTTTCCTTATTTTGAATCTTTCATTTTATTAAGAAAATATATTTTTTATTACCACACCAACTAACACACACAAATAAGAAAATAAAAAATTTAATAGAAAAATGACATAAGTAAGATAAACATAAACAAAAAGAAAAAATAAACTCCTATATAAGGAGTTGTCTCACCACTCTTATAAAGTTTATGTAAGTCCTTTACTAGTAATAATAATAATAATAATAAAATAATAAATCAGAACCGTAGCATAAAATAATCACTTTGATGTAGAAAAAATGTTTGAAATTGAAAAATAACTATATTTTTCTCATTATTGAGATTAAAAAAATGCTGGCTGTAAGTAAAACAATAAGTACATACATACATTTACATAAAGCTACTGAAAGTGGTCGTTTCTTGAATTCAAGGTTTTCTGAAATTTAGGTCACCGGGAATTACAAGAACTAATATTACTGTTTACCAACCAAACAATGTGAACGTGGTTTTGCTGGAATTGAAAACAATTGACTTGGAAAAACATGTTTTGGGATGATGTGTTACCAGTAAACTATTTTCGTGATCCCTAATGTGTCCTTAATATTTGGGAAACTTGGAGGACTATTAAAGCAGAGAGAAAAGTATGCTTCAAGGAACCTCATTCACCTCATACCTATCACGATCTTACAAGTTACTTAAATAACTGAAAAAAGGTGGAACCAATAAATAAAGATTGAAAAAGAAAAGTCTCATACCCCAAAACCCCACACCTAAAAGAATAATCCGTGGTCATAACCATCACATGAAAAAAAGGTGAAAAAGCATTTTCTGTTCAAATTCCGTCCGAAATTGTTGAAAAGCACCTGTGACCTTTTCCAACACAACTTTCTCTATAAACATAAAGAAAAGAAACGATACGAGATAAATGAAATAGAAATATTAAATTTTAAATAGTTATTTGCGAAGAAAAATAAATAATTTTCTTCTGTCTCTTAAGTGTGAGAAAAGTTCTGTGTCGCCATGAAGTATAGGAAACTGTTTAATTTTTTAAACAGTTATCTAACTAACTTGTAACTACAACTTAGCATTAACATATATGATAAATTCTGTAACTTCTATAATTTAGCATTATTTATATTGAAAATACATAAAAATTAGACTCGCTTTTCAAATTTACCTCTTTTTTATTAAAATTATAGCATAAGAGCAATAAATATATGTTCTTAGAAAAGATAATAAGATAAAATTTTATTTATTTAATTGATTTAATACTTTATTTGTATCCATTAAAAATAACATATTATCTAATATATTTTTTTAATATTTTATACTATCTATCACTTTTCATTTTATAACTTTCCTTCCTACTCAACTTATAATTTGACAAATAAATTTTCTAACGTGATTTGTTTACAGGTTCAACCATTTCAACTACGTAAAGGGCTTCCTTATCACATCCAAATACCTTTACACGGTCTTGCATTCGTATTCCCTGCAAGCAAAAGTTCCTAAAACAAAGAATATTATAATCAAATACACTACTTACAGTAAGTTTCAGTGAGTTTCATTTACCTATATTATCTAATTCTCTAACTTACAACACTGGAATCCCACATTTAACTGTTGTTTAGGACTCTGAATTATAAGTGCAAGTTACTTGTGCCACAAACTTGAAAAAAAACTATATATCATGCAAAAATTGAACTCAACACTGGTGATGGCTGTGTACAAGTCAGATTCTGCCGTGTTCCCCACTAAGGAGTAGTTGAATTGAAGATATCTACCCCCACGGCCTTGTAATATGCATCTTCTGCATTTGCCAACCGACTCTGGAACATTGTCCACTCCTTTTTACACCTCTCCCTCACCTGCCACCAACACCATGGACATGGTTCATCATCATGCATATTATTATTTAGTAACTGAAGTACTTGCATAAAATAACAAGAATAATGTTCAACAAGCATGCAAGCAAAAGATTACATAGATGTGTGAGATACATATAAAACTGTATGAAACAGGTATAATATAACATACCCCTTGCCATGGTGCCTTCCCAGATTCTGATTCTCCCTACAAAAGAAACACAGAAAGACATGTATATCTTACATCGGCAATATGAGTACAACTGATGAGACTTAACATTAATAATCATGAAAAACAAATTACCTGATTCCCTAGTGAGGGAACACTTTGATGAATAATCCACTGAGAATCAACAACGCCAATCTTCTCGTGTGCAGGCTGCATGATAATAAGAGATGTTTGTTTAACGTTCAGGGTTTAATAGGATAGCAATTGCAATTAAAGAAAATCAAATTTGATGAATACATGAGATAGCAGACTCACCTCAACACATTTTCTAAGGGCAAAATCCAGGCCCCACCCGTGGACCAAATCATTCTGAAATGCCCAGAATGGTACAATCATAATTAAAGAGCGATTTAAGAGACATTAAACAACTAGCCAAAGGATATTTGCAAAAAAGAATAAGAGTAAACATTTAACCTGAATCATATGCCACACACAACGCCATGCATCACGTGAAAAAACTGGAGCCATAATCTCGACAAACCTGTATGGGTAACAACAAAATTGGATACCGTTTGGTATGAATAGATAATACATCAGTTATACTGCAACAGATACTTACGCTGCACAAGGAGGCAGATGGGGATCACTACACCATCCTGGTTTCTCTTCCGTTTCTCTAATTGAAATCACATAAAGCAAACAGTAACTTGTTACACATTCTTATACATAACAAGCACCAGAAGAAAACTAGCACTAGAGTCCTCTCTTACTTGTGAACTTCACGATCACCTCTTCTCTTTGTCATTTGCCATGTCAACCCTTTATTAGGTTCCAAACCAGGCTGCGAAATCTCCAATCCATGCTTCTTCACAAGTCTTAAGTATCTGCGAATGAAATTAGAGCATATCAAACTTTCATGAGTAAAATAAAGATAAAACCTCAAGTATACAAAAGTACATGTAATTGGTTTTGATTCATTATAAATTATAGAAATTTCTAACACTCTCATCTAATCACATATTACCACATTTCAAAGGTAATATGATGACTGACTAACTTAAAAGAAAATCTTTTTAGAAAAATTAACAAATAATCAGATGATATCGTAAAAATTTACACGGATATAAAAAATTAAACTTTATATTGTATCATATTAAGAACTCACTCCTCTGCATTAAAATGTTCAACACCCAGGTCTTCATCCCATATAAAAATATAGTCATATGGTGCCACAATGTCTGGATGCAGAAACCGTTTGGCATACCACCTAGAAGGGAAAACAATTAAATGATTAAATGCTTAATATCATCACGTAATCGAATATTTGCATAACCAGAACACTTTTGGTTTTAGTTAAGCAAACAACAATAATGGTAAAAGTAGCTCTGAAGATTTGGCATCCAATACTTATGATTGAGAACGATGGATTCTTACCATTTGGTCTGTTTGCGAACGCTCACATGAATTGCCCGTTTTGACCACTCAAACTCATCCCATTCAGTTGTTTGGCCATCATAATGAAATAGAACTATTGTAAAGTTCTCTGAGAACTATTCCAAATAACGAAACTACTTTAAAGACCCAAACACAAGCTTAACCATCAGAAAAAGGAAAAAAAAAAAAAAAAAAAACTCACAGTTACCTTTTTCACATTTGCATCAATATTATATCTCTGATTATAACCGACAGTGAAAGTCACAAGGTACTTGGGCTTTATGGTTAAATCCTGCAAGCAGCAACTTAATCAAATGCTCTGTATGATATACCGCTATAAAAGCATCAGGGGCCTCTCCAGTCCAAAATTTTACAGACTGGCCAAATAACAAACATACAAAAAATCCAGCTAGAAGAAAAATGCACATGTGGCAAGCAACAAAAGTTTTCTAGACAGTATTCTTTCCCAAATTATCTCAATCTAGTAATTGAGGGGTTACATCAGTTTTCCTGGTCAAAACATATAAGTTTGCAGATGCCCATTGACAAAATTGATTTTCCATAATTGATTACAATAAAAATTGATTTTGAAGTGATGAGATTTATGTTTGGATGTTTTTACTATAAAAACAAGGTAGTTTTAAAACAGCATAAAATTTTTATCCAACTGAAAAAATATCTGAAGTTGTTTCAACATAATCAATTCTAAACCATAATAATTTCCACAACATGAAACCAAACACATGAAATTTATCTAAAATTTCATTAATTGTATCTAAAGGTGATTCTAGAAAATCCAACTGAAATCAAACAAGCACGAAGTCTTCTTTAACAAGTTTATGAACAACAGTACAGGAACTTCAGATGTTTTCTATGTTTTAAACCTCAAATGCTCCCGAAGAAAGAATGAAAAAGAAAAAAAAAAAAAATGTTTTAGGATACACACCTCACTGGGCTGACCCCACAATCTACGCAAATAAAAGTCCGTCTCAGCTTCAATAATATCAGGAGGTAATCTTTCTGCACCTCTTGGATTTGATGGAACCCATATCTGCAATACAGAATCATGAAATTTGCAGCAATCATTATTCAGACTTTAATAAACCAGTTTCCCAATATTGTATAATACAAAATCATACCCAAGAGCCACTAACAAATTAATCATGTGGCCTTTCTGCACCTCTTGTTTTGATCTTATTTAATTTTTCCAATTCTGCAACATCACCACAGCACTAATTTCCTACTCTCTTCCTTGCATTTGAATCAATGTTATATCAATTAATAAAAGCACATCGTTTCTGCTCGTAAGGAATTTTAATTTTCACATTTCAACTTCCCTAGATTGTTGATGGTGAAATAGTGTGTGGGTGTGCAAGAGAGAGGGAGACACGGAGAGAGAGAGAGCTTTTCTAAGCATATGTTAACTTGGGTTAAATAATTTATGAATTAAAAAATTTACTTAAGAATGCATAATGATTAATTTTAGGCTGAGCAGTCTGTTGCATGACTGAAAGGAAGATTTACATTTAGGAAAGCCAGCCAGCCAGTTTTAATCTTCTTTGTTACTACAGCCGTATTTCCCTTGAAATAAACAAATAAAAGGGAAGCAGAAGACTAACAACAGAAATGAATAATTTCAGCACACTATTTACTCGTAAACTCAAGTTCCCATCTACTTAATCTGGGGTGCCTATCCACTAAAACCCATTAAAGCATGATTCTCAAAACGTCACAGATTTAAAATTGTAAACTGACATTAATTGATAAAATTTACTTCATTCTTCTTGCCCACTTACTCATTACACTTTCTATACCATCCTTCATTCAACAAATGATGTGCATGAAACTTTGAAGAGATTGGGAAACCTGTTCCAACTATATTATTCAATTATATCTTTTTCATACTCAATGAAAGTTACACAGATATTAACTTTCTTGCATCCAGCAATTTTAATGTCCTTAGCAAGGCTGACATGAGCTGTGTACCTTCATCGTATCATTTATTAACTGCTGCTGTGATGAGTCGCCATTATTATTTTTTACAGAAGACAGTGCATTGCCAACTGCATATTTCTCTTGAATGTAAGAAATGTCAATGGCAGGAAGCAGGTTGGATGGGAAATTCAACTGCAAATCGTTAAAGAGCCATTAGAGTTCAATTATTAAGTCCAACAACATTCATATTTGACCATCAAATGCTGAAGCAGAAGGTATGCCTAACAGTAAGGTACTAAAAGTTTGCACCTTTGTATTCAATGCCGGAAAGGACACTCCAATAAAGAAGCCAAAAACTATTCCAACAAAAGTTGTCACAATAAGTCTCATACTATCGCTTGGTTTCCTATTGGCAGAACTGTATTCAGCAAGATAAACAAAGTTGAACTAAGTTTCTGATGTAAACTAGAACATTCGAAATTTCTTGAAATGACAAACAACGTAAACAAAGTTGGTTCATCCATGAAGATTAGACCTGCGTGTACTGATCCCCATTTATATCCAAGCTTTTTCTGATTGTATGTTCATAAAACTATACACAAGAGCTTGTCTTCTTCACTAGTTAGCAAGGCACGCATCCCCCCATACAAGGAGCAAAGATACTTGTCATAAGAAAACAGGCCCTGTAGAAAGTACAACGAACCAACTAAACAAGTTACAGAATGGAACCAGAAAATGGTTAAAAAAAAAAAAGAGGAACATACACCATGGTATAAGACAAAAAGATTAGAATTCAGATACAATATCCCTCCGCGCCGAAAGAATATCCAGTTAGAGAATTATAAATTATAAGTATTATTGATAGCTGTACTGGACTGGGATGTGACTAGTTGTACCACACTAACACTTCGTTGATTTGGTAAAACATCTGTGCGATGATTCTGTATTCTTCTTATTAGAAGAGAGAAGAAAATATTTTATTTCTCCATTCTGTTTTAATAACATAGCCATTGATGTATAGACAGAATTAATGCCAAAGAGGAAACCAAATCTGTTGTAATGAAGAAGTAAGAAATAGCCTATCATCTGCAATCTGATCATAATTTTATTCAAATCTGATTCTGAACAGATTTATTACAAAATCAAATCAAGGCATCAATAGGAAATAATTGATACAAAAATAAAGAAAAACTTGTGACCCCCCTTATATGGAACTCAAAATTTGGGCTTTGAGCGTTGATCCTTTTTTCTTAAAAAAACAACTTTTCTTGGAGCATTCTTCAAGTGTCTTAAGATTCTACACACCACTCATTCAGGTTGAATATAGACAAAAATTTCAATAATGTTATTTACCATAAGACTCCTCTCGTGCACTTCCTCAAATATCCCTTCTTGATCTCCCTTTTCTCTTCCCAGGACAAAAAAAATATATATACAATCTACTCTCATATACTTGTGCCTTTTGGGGCCTTGGTTGTACATATAAACTCAACTCTTCTCAATAGACTTCAACCAAACCACCTTAATTGATTTGGTTATTTATTTACCACGAGATTCCTCTTGAGAACTTCCTCAAATACCTCTTCTTGTTCTTGGTCTTCATTTCCTCTTTCTAGGACCAAAAAATCATACAATCTACTCCTCATATTAGTGCCTTCTGAGGCCTTCGTTGTACATCTTCATTGTACTCTTCTCAATAGACTCCAAACCACCTTAATTGATTTTATGTTATTTTTCTTTGTCGATATTGCACCAATCTCTCTTCATACACATTCATTTTGTATCTTGTCTTTTCTTGTATGGCCACATATCCCTATTATCATTCTCAATTCTACCCTTCCAACCTTTTCTCTTGTTGTCCCTTCAAAGTCCAACATCCACAACCATAAAGTCTAGTCAGATCGTAGTAATATGATAAATCTTGTCTTTGTGCTAGGTAGGTACTTTGAGGTCACAAATAACCCCTGATGTCTTTCTCCACTTTAGTCATCCCTCTTGTATCCTATTACGACATGCTCATTAATTTTCCCATTGTTTTGTAGTTTTGATCCCATATACTTAAACTTAAAAACATGTGGTATGATATCTTCTCCCACTTTTACTTCCACCAATTCTTCTTGTCATTTGCTAAAATTGTAATGCATATACTGCCTTGCTAAAATTGTAATGTTTCCTATGTTTAAGTTGAGAGTTCTTCCGTTGATTCTTCAACCAAAACTATATCATCTGCACAAACCACGCAATAAGGAATAGATCTTTGTAAGTCCCTAGTAAGCACATCCATGATTAGATTAAGCAAGAGGACTTTAGCCTAAGTCATAATGTAATCCTGTTCCTATAGGAAAAACCATAATCTCAACTCTTGATGTTTTCACACTAGTTACCCCCACACACATGTCTTATACAGCCCAAATATGAGCACTCAACTTTCTTGTACAAAATATTCTACAACAGTTCTCTTGACATTCAATGTTAGTTTCTTTGCTAATTATCTTTCCATCAGCCTCTATATAAGACAAATTGCTTGTTATAGGCCTTCCCAGCATAAAACCAAATTGGTTCTCTACAATCCATGTCTTCATCTTAACCTACTCTTAGTAACCTTTTCCCATAGTCTCCTGGTGTGACTATAATTAGCACAATTATGAATATTTCCTATGTTCTTAAATATAGGGAAGAAAGTGTTCTCCTCCACTCATTTGACATTTTCTTAGTCTCATAAACAAATCTAGCTGCCCATATTTTTATTCTCTCTCCAGCAGTTATTCAATTTTTCAATGTCTCGTATGTTGTCTTTCCAGCTTCTCTGATGGGGGGAAACAATAAACTTTCAGGTTCGTCTTACAGTGTGTTTACAAGCAACAACCTAAGGCCTTAGCAAGCTTCAACTTTATGGGAAGAATTCGAATATCAAAACTGTCAGTGTTTTAGGAGTCATAACTATATTACTAATCTCATGGACTCCTCCATGTATTAGTCGTACTTCATTAAAACTAGAACTACATTAATGGTGATAGGATGTTATTCCTCTAAAATAAAGAATTTAGTTTAGAACCAAAACCAAAAAGTAAGGAGTTACGTCCCTAATGAGAAAATAGATTCGAACAACTTCATAAGTTGTTTTAAATCACGTGGATACATTTTGCACAATCTAAACACTCAGTCACATCAATTATCAGCGTAATTCTCCCCTTTTCCATATAACCCCAGAATTTCGACAGTCTGTCAACTTGAATCCTCCGATTACAAAGATGTTTCACTCCCTCGTCCTAATTCTTGAATAAAATAAAATAAAATAAACCATAAGCAAGAAAATCACGTGCTGCTTTTCTCCTAATAACTACCGCAAACCACGGAATATCCCAAAATACTCGGGGATTAAGTAACCATGTGTCATTTCTCCCAATTACAAGGAACAACAAAGGAAAAATTAAATAACAGCAAGTGGCAGAGTAATATATATTACACGATCTCTAAAAACCGCAGAAGACAATAGAAGAGGGGAGAAGGAGAAGCGCACCAGAAACTGGAAGCAAGATCTGGCAAAGAGAGTGGGTTTTAAGTGGAAAAACAACACTCAGGGAGGTTGCCGGTAACCGAAATCCGAGATTTGCGGCAATGGCGGTGGTGGTGATGGAGTTCTTCGAGGAGAGGAACAATGGTGAAGAAAAAGGGATTTAGCAGCAGGAGTAAACAAGAATTGTGTTTGGAATCTTCTCTCTTAGGTTTGGGTTTGTAACACCACCAAACCCAACACTGATTTCGCTTTGCTTTTAGCACTTTTGGTCTTGGTGCGTTGGTTTTGGTGTGCAACTTCTTTCTCAGAAAATTAGTACAAAAAATTTAAAAAGAGACCAATATTTGAATTTATAACTACTTTTGCCGTAATTTTTTTTGCCTTCACCTGAATCTGTTGCACAGTAAGATCTGAACGGATAATTGTCGCTCCGGAAAATTCAAGCGGAAAGATGGTTGAGTCACACTTTTCAACTATTTTTCTTTTATAGATTAATTCATATTTATTCGTCTAAATAATTTACTTGTTCTTTTATTATTAATTAGCAATGAAAACAATAAATTAAAATATTCAAAAACATAACTATACATCTTTAATTTTAAAACAACTTGACTAGTAAACCATTTGTAAAGTAATTTTTTAATTTTAGTTTTTTAATAATAGTAATAATCATCTACAAAGTGAAACATCTCATCAATGCCAATTAAGAAGATTTAAGTATTGATTAAATAGTTACTGATTTTGTTTCTTTGACCTTTAAAATAATATTGATTTGATTTGATGGAAAGACTCACACAAAATAGGAAACATACACGAGTCTTCCTAAATACGACAGATAGAAATTAAATATAAAAGTTACTATGTTAGTTTCAAAACAACGACCATACAAGTAAGGAATTGTTTTAACACTTTACTAAAGGAACAATGTAATTATTTAAATAATAAAGTAACTAAATTAATATATTCTTTAATAATAATAATGATACAATTAAATTTTATGTCCTGTGACAAAGAATAAAAACCTAATTATAAAAAAAAAATTCAAAGTATATGTAAATTAAAGCAATGTTGATATTGATATGTTCAAAAAGGAATGTTTGTCTGATGCAGCTCTATGCAGTAAGGTCACAGTACAGGCTTATTCGTCTTGATCCACCTCAACCTACTTCTAATTCGTATAAAATGCTGTAAAAAATTATTGATAAAAGTTGGTAGATTAATGGGTTAACTCATTTTAAGAATGCAGTAAAAATAATAAATATTTTATATGAAATTAAATAGTTTCTGTATGTAGTACCAAATAAAATAAGAATATATGAATTAAAAGAATAAAATATAAAATAAAAATTAATATTCCAAATAACAACCTGGCTAGAAAAAATAAGTTGGGATAAATAAGATGGGCGGTTCAATATATTTTATTACCCCTATTCTTCAATACTTAATTTAAGATGCATCGAAAATTACAAATGAGTCGGTAAAAAAGGATTAAATATATTTTTTAAAAATATAACATGTAGTCATATTATTGGATAAAATAATTATTGAGTATTTTATACTCAATTGTATTTTGCTAAAAAATACTAAAAATTTGTAAATAATATATTTTTAATTTAAACTTGAGTAAAATATTTATTTTTTATGCTTAAAGTATTAGTTGTATGTAGAGGCAGTTAAAAAGATTAAACAACTCCAAATAATAAGTCAAAATATTGAAGAGTTGTTTCAAATAATTACATTTAAAAAAAAAAGTGGGAATTTATGTGTAATTGTGGATAACATAACCTTCATAATTAATGTTGTTTTCACTTTTTTTTTTCTTTACCTTTTTCCTTTCTCATTTCATTTTGTCTCTCACTTTGTTAGCATTATTGAAAAAACTAGCATAGGAAGATTATGAAATAAACAAAGCACGCGGAACAGAAAAAAAAAATAATTCTCATTTATTTTGATCTCAAAAGATACAAATATAATGGTTGAACCAAAGAAGACCCAACATAGAGAACCCAAATAGACGATACACATGTTCATTAGACAATACACGTGGACATGCGTCTAATGCCACCGTTTAAGCTTGCAATACCACCAGCAAGGGGTTTTCCACGATATCAAAGAGTCTCTAAGATAAATACAAAATCTAATAGTTAATCATCGTGTAATAGAACATGAAAATCAGTCAGAATCACTAAAAACTTTCAATTATATAATAAAACTTCTTGGTAGGAAATACTTTCAATAAAAAAAATAGGTTTAAACCTTAGTAGAAAAAAAAATTAAGATATCTATATAATTTGATTAAGTGAAAAAAGTTGAAGAACTCACTAATTTCTACACGGCTGGATTTATTTGTGAAAAGATGAGAAATAGAGTGAGAAATTTAAGGAGAAGAAAAGGATGAGAGATTGATAGATAATGAACACGGAATAAATAAAATGAGATATATTAATCCTTTTATAAAAAGTTGTATCCTTATATAATAATATAAAATGGTATATATACTACAAATAAAAAATATGATAGAAAACTGAGATATATTGATTGAAATAGTCTTAAAAAATTGCATATTCAATATTTAAAATAAAAACTACCATTAATTTGCAAATTTTTCTTATATGCAAATTAAATAAAATTAAGGTAAATACTTTTAGGTCTTTTTAACCATATCTTGATATTTAATTAATAAATAAATGTTAATGGTTGAAGGATAATATTACTATTTCTTGTATGTTTAGAAATAAAGTTTAAGTTTAATAAAACGGGTTCGTTAAATTTGACTATATCCAGTCAACATTCATTAACTTTTTTTAGCAGTATTAATATATTTAACCTTTTCTATATCAATTTTGTATTATAACAAAAACAACAATAATAATTAGATACATAATAATAATAATAATAATAATAATAATAATAACTATAAGAGTTTATATAAATCACAAATAGAAATAATAATATTAATAAGAGTAAATGGTCTTAATAAAAAGATTAATAATGATAATAATGTTCTTCTTTTACAATAGTAGTTAATTTATTATTATATAACAAATACGTATTATATAAAATAAGTAATAATTGCAGCTAACATTATATATATACACATATATGTATTTTATATGATAAGATTAATTTTAATATTTATATAAAAATATATAATTCAGTATGTATAATCTATAAAATGATTAAATGACATATTTGATTAGATCAGATGATATATACGCATTTCCCATTAACGTTGCACGAATTCTCTTGCAGCAGCAGGACGTTTCGAAGGTCATGTTTGGATAAAAAGTAGACAAGAATACACACATATTTATTTGTTTGTACTGCATTGATATCAAATATTTCAAACATGCATATATAAGCCATGCAATTTTAATCATTGTTGGTACTTTCTTAACGAGTAGAGACAGAAGATTTAAACACAGCCACAGATAAAACCACTGATAATTGCCATTACAATAGTTATTGCTGAAAGAGAAACTGAAGTTATATATTACAAAGAGGCATATAGAGCCTTTATTTTGAAGAAACAGTGCATGCAGAAAAGAGAGATGGTACGTACTTCACATACTAAAAGTGCTTCCTAAACGCAAACAAAAAACTTTATTTGACAAACGACAGGTCTAACTTTGAGTAGACCAAAACATGTGATGTTGGCCACTGGTTATTAGGTTTTCTTGGATGGTGGATAGTGGCCATAAGGTGGGGGATTGTAGATTGGTGGCTTCTCCAATGGTGGTGGCTCGTAAACTGGTGGTTTCTCGTAAGGAGGGTGGTATGGTGGGGGTGTGTACACTACTGGAGGTGGCTTCTCAAAGGGAGGTTCATACACTGGTGGTGGTTTCTCATAAGGCGGTTCATATACTGGTGGTGGCTTCTCATAAGGGGGTTCATACACTGGTGGTGGCTTCTCATAAGGAGGTTCGTATTCTGGTGGTGGTTTCTCGTGAGGAGGTTTATATTCTGGGGGTGGTTTCTCGTGAGGAGGTTCATATTCTGGTGGTGGTTTCTCATGAGGAGGTTGGTATTCCGGTGGTGGCTTCTCATGAGGTGGCTGGTATTCTGGTGGTGGTTTCTCATGAGGGGGTTGGTATTCTGGTGGTGGTTTCTCATGAGGAGGTTGATATTCCGGTGGTGGCTTCTCATGAGGAGGTTGGTATTCCGGTGGTGGCTTCTCATGAGGTGGCTGGTATTCTGGTGGTGGTTTCTCATGAGGGGGTTGGTATTCTGGTGGTGGTTTCTCATGAGGAGGTTGGTATTCCGGTGGTGGCTTCTCATGAGGAGGTAGGTATTCCGGTGGTGGTTTCTCATGAGGAGGTTGGTATTCCGGTGGCGGCTTCTCATGAGGAGGTTGGTATTCCGGTGGTGGCTTTTCATGAGGAGGTTGGTATTCCGGTGGTGGCTTTTCATGAGGAGGTTGGTATTCCGGTGGTGGCTTCTCATGAGGAGGTTGGTATTCTGGTGGCGGTTTTTCATGAGGAGGTTGGTGTTCTGGTGGTGGTTTCTCATAAGGTGGCTCGTATTCTGGTGGTGGCTTTTCATATGGTGGTGTCCTCTCATGAGGTGGTTTTTCATGAGGAGGCTGGTATTCGGGTGGTGGTTTCTCATGAGGAGGTTGGTATTCTGGTGGAGGCTTCTCATGGGGAGGTTGGTATTCCGGAGGTGGTTTTTGGTGTGGAGGTTTCTCAAGAGGAGGTGGATATTCTGGGGGAGGTTTTTCATGAGGAGGTTGATAGTGTGGTGGAGGATGGTGATGTGGAGGACTCTGATGAGGTGGTTGATACTCAGGTGGTGGTGGTGGTGGTGGTGGAGGAGGGTGGTGGGGTGGTGGTTCATGAGTTGGAGGAGGCTCATAGAAGATGCGTGGCCTGAAGGAAGCAAAGACTGGAGTGGTGAGAATCACCACTCCAAGTAGGAGCAGCAGGAGTGAGTGTGGTGTACAAGTCATGTGCCTCATCTGTCGGTGAAGAAAAAGGTCATAACATTTGGAAACTATTTATAGGAGAAAAAGATACATGCAAAATTATTTTTAAAACTATTTTAGGTATAATAGTTTTTGAAATTATTTTTTTAAAACGAATTATGAATTTTTTAATTATTTTATTTAAGTTTTTAAACTTGTATATATATATATATATATATATATATATATATATATATATATATATATTAAAAAACTATTTAACATTCTCACTTAATTTATACATATTGCTTTGGTTTTGGACTAATGTAATTGAGGAATTAAATTTTCAAAGACATGTTTAATATTTTTTAAATGTCAATTGAATTATAGGCTTTCTAGAGTCTTCGTAAGAACAATGTTTGAGGTGAGGGATTAATTATTGTGCAAAAATCAGGTTTAAATTTTCTCTGTAAGAATTTTTCAAATACTTCTTTTCAATTTACTATGCAGAAGTAAAAATAATAATATTTTTTTGTTTATCTTAATAGAAATATTATTAGCTTCTATTTGTACATCTCAATAAATACATGTGTAAATTAATTTAAAAATTAGATAATAAAAATATAATTATCAAAAAAATTAATATTGTCTTGAACATTAAGAACCACAGTTAAGTATAAATAAAAATATTTCTAAAAATATAATAATTAAAAGAAAGTAAGAGAATAATGATATATGAGTGTAACTATACACAAATATCAAAGAATTTGCATACCAGAGATCCTGGAAATTGAGGTGAATGTGTTTATCTTCATTATAGACAACAAAAAAGTTTATTTATTTATGTGTGTTTTTTTCTTTTTTTACTTTTTTTTATTAAGTTATTTATAGAATAGTGAAAAGTAGCTAGAGTGATGATGAACAATTAATCTATCTAAACAAAATCGTTTATATAAATGGAAATTGTAAAAGTAGTTACAAATGAAAAAAAAAAAAAAAGTTCGTAACAAGATATACTGTAATATTTGGATATGTTTTGACAAGAAGTGTGGTTTAGTTAATTAAAGTTGATTTAGATAATTTGCAATTTACATACAGAGAGGACTTTTTTTTAATTCAGAATTTTAATGTAGAATTAAATAAGTTTTTAGTAATTCAAAAATGGACTCATTAAAATTGGTATTTCAAATTTTTAATTATTTTTTATACCCATCTCTTAATAAAATATGAGTAATTGATTCCAATGGTTATTTATTCTTATTTTTGAATCAATGATATTGACGCACTAATTTTGATAATGTTACATGTGAACTTACTTACTTGTAAATATTTTACCAGAATAATTACACATTAATATCATTAATTCAAAGAAATAAAATTATTCTCAAGATTGAATTTTTACAGTTATGAAAAGTCGAATTAAAAAATATTGAAATAATTTTAAAAGTATCATTTTAAAAATAAAATTTATTTCTTTTTGTTTTATTTAAAATATTTGTGAAAAAGTTTGTCTAAATAAAGTATTTATCTTTAGGTTAGTGTGTTTAAAGTAAGTATCAGTGCTTTGTTTTATATCGATATACAAATGGCAATTTTAATATTCGTTTCAATATTTGTTAAGGTATCGATATATTTGCGTTATAATCGTAAAGCTACATATTGCTTAAGGGTTAAATATATGTTTGTGAAGAAACTTTTTATGGTTTTAGGGAAAACTTACAGTTAATTTGATATTTTATTTTTTTACCAATTACAATATTTTTTATCAAAATTTTATAATTGAATGTTTATAATATTTCATTATCAATATATAGAACACAAATTGGTTAAATTTATCAAATAACATGGTTAAAATAATTTATTTTCATATGTTCAAATGATTAGAAAAGTGATTTATTAATGTAAAAAATGATTGAAATTTGAAACAAAGAAATGGTTGAAATTTTTTCAAGTGTATAGTAAATTAACTCTAGTATAATATGCGACTATTTACAAATGAAGTGAATTTTAAGGATTAATTGAGATGAATTTGAAAAGTGTATGGTTAAATTTAAAAGATTAATTAAAATAAATAAGACATATATTTATAATAAGTTTAAAAATAAATTGATACTAAACTAAAAATTAAAGTCTATTTTTAAAAAAATAAAGTTTAAAAAATTAGACACTATTTTCCATTAAAAAATGTCAAGTTTCTTTCAGCAACATGAACAAGTTCCACCGCCACAACTTCAAAATTATGGAGGTCCAAATTTTGTCACTTTTAGTACCATTTTTTTAAAAAATTCTTATTTTGGTAATAGTCAGAACATAGTAATTTTTTTTTTTTTTTTACTTGCACGTAACTGACAAGTGTATATAATTAATGTCATAAATCATATTCTTTCTGAAGCTTCTGTGATAGATAGCTTAAAAATTCCAAACTAAAAAATATAAAAAAAAATGTGGAATTATATTCGTATTTAATGTGTTGCTACGTCGGCCTAATTTGGATTTACAGGGTTTCAGGCCCCATAGTTGCTGCCAAATTTGAGCACAGTATTTCCAACTCATGAAAGTTTCTGTATATATGAAAAAGATTTTACTCAAAGAGATAATACCCTCTTTGATATTATTTTCACTCTAGAAGGAATAAGATTTTTTATTGTGGGTTGAAAGTTAATGAATTTTAATTTACATAAAAAATATAATTTAGATGAATTCTTTATTTCATAGTTTAGCACGTAGCCATATTTAGATGCATGCATGTCTTTGTCGGAGAAAGTGACATGTTAACTAATCTCTGAAAACAATTGGAGCATGCATGTTGGTCTTGCTTGTTAATGAAAGGTCAAAAACTGTTCATTTTTTCAAATATTATTAACCATCACTGAAATCTAAAAGAACGCAGATTAACAATGAACAAGATATTATTATGTGAATGGCGATAGTTGAAGCTAATCCTGCGGAAATATTTTTTTTTCTTTTCCTTTTCACTCACAGAAATAGTTTATATATGATAATTTGTATTCGAATAATAACATATATATAAAACTGTATTATACTATTGATGCATAATCTTTTTTTATCTTATAATAGTAAGTGATAATTTTTATTGTTTACAGAGTAATGTACATATACAGTTGCTATAGTTTTAATAAGTAAAGGTGTTTTAGTTTATTGTAATTTTAATTATTAATTTTCTGATTAGCAATTATTACTGAGTTCTGATTGAAACGAACAGTTCAAATTTAAATAAATTATTTTATTCGCATAGAGTAATCGATGGGTTAATTTAAAATGCTTAATAATTTTGTTGTACGTATTGAGACTTAAATATTATATATATGATTATCACAGAGAAACCTAAGGAAATAAAGAAAAGAAAAAGAAAAAAAAAAGGAAAATCTTATTATTGATAGCATGTACATACAAAATATTGACACCATATTCATATATATAAGAAAAAAAATTAGAAAAAACCAATGTTGTAGAAGTCTGAGAACACGAAGGAACAATTTTTCTTCTAAATATTTTATTTTTTCATAAACCGAATTTGAAGCAATGATGAGCGTAGACCAATTGTCACAGAAAAAAAAATTGATGTATGTTAAAATAATAGATGAAGATCTTATAGAAGATAGATCTTCGTAGGATTTCCTATGTTGTGGAGGCAAGAACACGATACTCACTTTTAGGAGAACTTCTTGATATGGTATAGGTCGTTTTATTAATTATCATAAGACAATAGAACTTCTTGTGTAAATTAGATATTTAGTGAAAAACTGTCTAGTATCCTTGCAACAAGCTCAATCAAAGTTATTGAAAGCTTTTATTTGGAAATGTTAGGTTGACAATTAAGACGATACATTTTCATATATTGGATTTTAAGTAGGAAAGAATGCAATAAACGGTTTGTTTATAAATATTAGAAAGACAAGAAATATATCTACTTAGTTTTTGGATGATATGTGATATATCAAGTTTGGTATTATTTAGATAAATTACTCTTCCAATGAATTTTCTATTATTCTAAGGGGTCTTGTAAAATAGTTCAATCATCTTTGAATATATGTAAAGAATAATCAATAGGAGTAGAGGCAATTTTAGCACCAAACATATATGTGTCAAAGAATATTTAAAGTATATTTTCTTTGGCCAATAACAATACCAATATCATTGCATACTACATTTATTTTTAGAAAGTGTTTGAGGTTTTCAAGATCTTTAATCATCAAAAAGCTTTGTTATATTAGAAATCTCTTTGATGTTATTTCCAACAATTGTAATATCATCAACATAGACTAATAAAACAATAGCATCACTATCTCTAAATTTAGTAAACAAAGAATGACCACAAGTTGTTGAATTAAAATTGAGTTTGAAGGAAAGAAGACAACTTGGAGTACCATTGTGTACTAGCTGGTTTGAGACAACATAGATATATATTTTATTTGCAACCAATTTTTTATCCTTTTTATATCCTAAAGGTAGTTACATCTAAATCTCTTCATTGAGATTTTTATGTAGGAACATGTTGTTAACATCTAATTGTTTAAGGTGTCACTTGTTAATGACTGCAATGAAATAACATGCACGGTGATTAATTTTATAATTGGTGAGAAAGTTTTAAGAAAATCTAATCTTTTTTGTTGTATAAAACCTTTTGTCACGAGTCTCACTTTGTATTGCTTAAAGGAACTGTATGTTTTGTATTTGAACTTATATATCCATCTACAACCAAAAACTTTATGTTGAGATAGAGAGGCTATGCTCCATACGTTGTTGATTATGAGGGTTTTGATTTCTTTCTCCATGATTCTAATTCATTTGGGATGTTTGATGACTTCGTTATAGGATTTTGGTCTTGGGATAACGTGGTGTTTGTTATGTTCAAAAGAAAATTTATCTTACGAAACATATTTTGATATTGGATATGTAATTTTTTAAAAGAGTTGGTAAGAATACTATGATAATCCTTCATATACACAAGTGATTAACTTAGGAAGACTATTTTTAAAATGAACGAGTAGGATCATATTTTCTAAGGAGTCACTGTTGTCTCTTTCTCCATTAATTCTAGTAGAGAATCTTAACTCTTTGATAATATTTTATGATTCATATGTATCATCATAAAAAAAATATAATTATTAGAAAATCTAATAAATATGTCTATTGAATTTTTATCAAGTCCAGAATACTTTAATCAATGTTAATGATAACGTGAGAAAATATATTTTATAAAATATAACATAACCAGAAATGAAAATGTCATGTCCGAAGCCATATATCATTTAATGATGAGCTTTTAGATTTTGACAAAGAGTAATAGGATAACAAAGATAACCAAACAAATGAAACATAGAAAGATTGAATAGAGTGAATGAATCTCGCTTTCAAAATTGTTTATTCTAATTTATAATATCATTATGTTATTAATACATATATAATGAATCGGAATTAAATTATTTGAGGGAGTAATTTTGATATTGATTCAATGAAATTAAAAGGGTTTTTAAATATATAATGATATAATTTAAAAAAAAAACATAAGGAAAGTGAGATTTTGTTTCATATGAACTAAAATGTGATATTTCATTCAGTTGATAATAGTGCAAGGTATACAACTAGTTTAATTATTTTAGTATATGAAAATTTCGTCTAAAGAAATGAGAATTTAAAGAAGAAATATTACATCCCAAATATATAGACATAATAATATTAATAATAAAAAATAAGTATTACATGACATTTGTCCTATATTTAAAAAATGAAGATTTTTTTTCCTTCTGAAATACATCATGATACTATATTTTGTGCATATTAAGATGTAATTTAAAAAAACAGTTACAAAACCAATGAATTGATGATTACCAAAATAATTTCGTAGAACGTAACCACATTAGCCGTACTAAAACGATCAAAAGTATAATCAAACTTTTTTTATTTGTTTATGTACCAAAACGATTTTTTCATTTCCTTTTTTAATAAAAAACACTATCAAATTTTAATTGGTTAAATATACTCATATGAGAAAATGTGTTAACACAATGGTAAGGTGAGAGAGAAGTGTACAAATTTTGAAAATAATGTTTTGCTTAAAAAAGGTTGAATCCAAAGAGAAGGTAAAAAATATATTTTAGTCCTCATTCTTCACCAAACACTACCAGTGACTGGCTTTTTGTACTTACATTTAGCGTTAGTATATGTATTCATTATCACTTTATTCATCGACTGTACTCAAATTTTATCACTTAAACTGTAGTATACTGAGCCCGTTATATTTTAATATTCTAAAATTTAAATATATTATATAAATAAATAATTAACTAGTTCTATTAAAATGACAGTGTACTACTACTACTAGATACTGAAGAAGTATCAGATACTTGGAACGATAGTATCTTGAATTAATTACAAACAATATTATGAACGTATTAAGAGAATTAAGTGTTAATCAGGAGTTAAAAGGAACGAATCTAGACTCCAGTTAATCTAGATTTATGGAGGTAAAAGATGTATTAAAATACTATAAATACTCATGTTTCAGATATTGACAAGACACATTTTTAACCAGTACACTTCTTTGTACTGCTCGTTAGTAGGATAAATTACGAGTCATTTCCAAACTGGGTATCTTCTTTTCCTTATATTGGATTAAGGGGATTCATTCTAAAGGTACAAAAGTTAGAAGCTTTTTCAGATACTTCCACCTTTTTAAACCCAATAAGTATTCCTGTGATGTAATATGCATACACTTTAATGTGTTGAAAAAATGTTTAAATGACACACAGCAAAGGCTTAAAAGTAACGCTGTACCAAAGAAATCTTTACGAGCTTATATACAACAATAAAGAAGAGAGATCCAGTAATATTTACCACCCTTAATTTAACAATCTTATACTCACCATGTGTAGAGTTGTTTGAGAATGGATGTGTTTATCTTCAATGGGAACTTGAGACTCATGCAATACCCTGTTGGGTGTGGCTGCTCAACTCAGATTTTACCATTGAAGGAAGCCAGAGTTCTAGACGTGTTCCCCCAGCTCCTAGAGGAGCATCTTTAATCCGAGGTGAAACGATACGAACCACACAGCCATAGCTCTCTAGTATCTCACGGGCAACACTCAGCCCAGCAACAAAGTTCCAAGTCATGTTGTCTTCAATCATATCATCAGACAACAGTTCTTGTCCATAAGGTGTCAGTGAGTACATCTGAGTCTGCATGCATGTTCATACCCCACAATTAGTTTCTATTTTACAAAATTCAATTCCACTTGCAATAAAACGCTCGTTAGATGAACTGTTTGATAGAAGTAAAAGGAGTGGGCTTTAAGTGCAGGGGTGGAAGTGAACTGAAGTTACCATGTAGTGCATATCAGGTCCGTCATCATCAATAAGTACAAGCGTGCCACCAGCTGGTGCTTCGGTAGATACAATTTCAACCTTTCCTCCAACATGCGTGCGTAGTAAAGCACCTTCAATAAGATTGCTGAAAGCCTGGCGCAATGCAGGCTCTTCCACAGCAGCTACCAAAGGTGATGAGAGTTCACTTAGTTCCACTAGACGTTTTTGACTCTGGGCAAGTGGTCTCACTGAATCAACTAAGTCCGTCAATACTTCAGAAACATTGCATGATCTTCCTGACATTAACAAAAAGCATAAGCAAAATAAATGCATACAAGAGAGAGAGGGAGATGAAAATGGGGGGTTAGTGATGACAGTATAAGAAGCGTGAGCATTTGTTCACCAGTGAAACCCACCTGATTCCACGTTGCAATGGAGCAAGGGCCAAAGGTGGTAGTGGCATCTCTATATCATGGACAGCAGATCTGAGAGAAAGTGACTCACTAGAGTTTTTCCTTTTATGTGTAGAGACATCATCCCCTGGGGAGCTATCTAGCAATTGAGATCTCGTTGATTCAGCAAGTATGTGGGCAGAACCATTCATTTTTTTTATTGCTTCTTCATTGTAGCGCACTATATTATTCTACATATTGCACAAAATATGATCATCAGAGGTATTAATTTCTACAGCTGTTTGCTTCCCCCTTTTTGTTTAATGCTAAAATGCTTACTGAGTATTCCCTCCATAAGAAACTGGTCAAGACAAACTTTGTTCAAGAAAATAGCATGTTTGAAATTGGTTGTTCCTAATACGACTTGAGTTAATTAATAGACCGATGACAATACACAATCAATTAAAACTTCTAGGATAAATAGAAATAAGTCATGCTTGGTTGGGCTTAATTTTAAGGAAATCGTCACTTGTTTTTTCAAAAAACATTATGGAGCTGCAAAAATAACTTCAATCCAACGCGCACTTGGAGGTACATTTTTAAATGCAACAATTATATAGACGAAAGGATAAAATGGAATGAATACTCAAGATCTTCCAACGAACATTGAACATCAAGTCATTAATTGACTATTGGTAAATGAAAAGTATTTGCATGCAAGCATGATTATAATTAGAAAAGAAAGAAGTACCTTTGTCAAATAAACAGCATCTTGTAGTTCTTGGAGAACGTCCTTCAGACGATCACCTTGCACCAAGAGGTCTTCAACTATGTCGTATGAAATCTGTGTAGTTACCAATTATGAGACATTCTTGACATACAAAAATAATAAGGCATAGACAAAGTTTCAATATCCTTTCAGATTGAACACTTTTTCATTTTGCAGTATGTTCGCACTAATTCTCTGAACTGATATATTATGATACATTAAATGTGTGCACTTATATCACAGACTAGACATGATCATATATCAATGCAACTAATGGATTGACCTGGTTTAAATAAACAGTTCATTGTAAACCTAACGTATGAATACTCAGCTTTTAGAAAGTGACTTATAATTAACATGGTAACGACACAGTTTTTATTGTTACAGTAAAATAACGATCATAGTACACATTTTACAACCCGATCTCAACCCCCAGAAGAGATAACGATCCCCACCCGAACAGGGTTTTATCCTTGGGCTTGGATCATATGGCCAGACCCACACCCATTGGCCCAAACTTGATTCAGCTTGGACCTCGCCCAACTGGCTACTTGGGTTCCCCACTCACACAAATGTAAATTTATATGAATTTACATTTCATCAGGTACAATTTTGACGATCTTCAAACCTGAGTTCTCTTTGTCTGTGCAGACAGGATTTTACTTAAGGTTTGAATACTGGAAAGTGGACCACGGATCTGTAGAAAAAGAAACATTAGATCGAGACGAAAATGAGATATTAAAGAAATGCAACATCAGTCAATAACCCATACTTGCTCAACCAGATTACCCATCCTGACATTATTTTGCCATGTTGATTGCTGAAGTAACATTGCTTTCTGTAAAAGGAGCATAACCATGAGCTACAAATTTAGGCCCACACGGGTTAAAGCTATTCTTATAACAGTCGTGAAACCATACAACAATGTTATAGAGAAATAAACTAAAAGACTTGCATTGCACGCTAAAATATAACAGTAATTTATTCTCAGTGTCTTACTCAACTGACAGATAAAATAATTGTTATGAAATGCAACAACTCTAAAAGCACACATGCAAGCAGCAACTGTTATGAAATGCAAATTTCCACAAAATTTGAGGAGTGTCAAACATTCAACCATTTCATATTCGAACAGTAATGAGTTAATGTCATGGATTTTCTTCTTTTGTTCAGGGGAAAAAAGGTGGCAGCTTAAAAACCTGATCCATGACATATGCCACAGCAAGAGACTGTGAAATGTTGACAGCATTTGATCTTTGCTCAGAAGTGAAGTTAAGCATACCAGCTGCCTCGTCCTTGACCCGAAGAGTCTGAATTTCCCTCGACTTCTTATCTAAATCCAAGAAGGGAGGCAACGAATAAGGTTCATCAACAGACGTGAGATTATCTGGACCATCACTTTGAGGTTTCTGACACTGTTCCTGCTCCACCAATGGAAGCTCCGCAACCAAGAAACCAACAACAAATGGGTGTTTCACCATCGGAAGAACAACAGCCTTGCATTCAGGGACAACACTAACCTACAATTAAAATCCACACTTGCATTACATTTATCCTACCCAGAAAGAATAATGAGGAACAGTGGAACAGAAGCAGAAGCACACTGTGTGCTCAAGATAATAAAAACGCACTTGCAAATTGGAAAGTGTGGCCTCAGCAGCACGCAAGCCTGCAGGAATATTAAAATGACCCACAAGAATGACAATGGCCTCCGACTCTGCATCTCCAGGGTACAGTGCAACCCGTCGCAGCTCCAACCGATCCATCACATAACTACCAGCTGGTCTAACATACACCTGGACAACAAAAACAGCATAGCTCCATAATCACATCACTCAGTTCAAGTTTAAACAAACAAAAAATTCAATCTTTACTAAGAAACAGCGAACTTAGTTTCTAAATTTTAAATAACAGCCAACTGGGCCGTGAATATTACAGAACACATGAACTTGATGCATGAAATTGGACTTATAATTGAACCCAACCAACGAACCACGAAGGTAATTATAGAAAGAGAGGAGCAACCGAGAGTAGGGCTTCGGGAACGATCCGGCGAAAGAGGTGGAGCTGGTGGAGGCAGAGTCGATGGAAGTCGGTGCTGGGAAGGACGAGTCCGGTTTGGCGATCGCTCTGGAGGCGCTGGGTGAACTGGACGGGGGAAGTGGAGGCCTTGCGAATGGCGGAGGCGACAGCGGCGGCGGAGGGGACGGTGAGGCGGAAGGGGTCATCGGAATCGGAGGTAGGGTTGTCGTTGAGGGTTTGGAGGAAGCAGGAGGGTGCATGCGTGAGAGGGAGACTCACAGAATTGGAGAGAATTCGGTGGGATTTGGCGTTGGAAGAGGAGAAGGTGAGGGAGTGTGGAGCAGTGTGAGCCACACCTGCGCTCGCAGCACACACAAGCATTTCCCTTCGATTGATTACCTTAGCAACACCAAACACAGAACCAACCACAAACGCTTCAGCTTCAACTTCCACTTGATTGGGTTCTCATTTAACTTTCTCTTCTTTATCTGTTTCTCGCACGTTTGCTGCACCTTGTTCCACCACTGGACCAGGTTTATATCTTAATGTTCCTAGTTCTGCTGTAACAAACAAGTTCTGTTTTTTTTTTTTTGTTTTTTTTCTGTTAGTGAGTACTTAACTTCAGTGGCGTCTTCTTTTGTAAATATCAAACATATTTTTTTCCAATTATATCAATTGAAAAGTTCACAAAGAAAAAAACAAAAAAAATTGGCAAATAATTGTGATCAATGATAACCTCAAATGTTAATCAAGAAAAAAAAATCTTTACTCAACTGTAAAATTTTAATGAATTTTGATAAAATAACAACTTTGTTCGACCTTAATTGAAAACTGCCAGTTATAATTTTAATTTATTAAATATTGTTTAATAATAAAGTATTTTTTATTCAATAATGACTGAAATACTCTTTTTAAATAAGATAATAAAAAATTAAATAAATTTGAATTTTTATTCAAATGAATATTTGAAATTTTTAAAGCTTAAAATAAAAATATTTCAAATTCGATATATTTAAATTTTCTAGAAATTGTGAAATGTTGTTTATAGAAAGTATATATTTCTAATTAGTTGATTGCTTATTCTAAACATTGCTTAAATCTTTTCTAAAATAAATTTACTGCGTAAAAAAAATTGTAACAGGTGAATAAATTACAATGGATTCATTTTATTAAATATTAATGTGTAAACTAATCATCAAAATAATATTTTGAATAAGTGTGATAAAATGAGTCATGATCTCTCATAATTTGGTATGCTAAGAACAGGACGGGAGGAGCTTATCTGGCGTAAGTTAAGTCATTACTAAGTGAAGAATTGAGTAGTGCTACAAGTACAAGTATACCGCCATCAATACACCCACAGAGAATAGGAAGAATCAAGTTATAATACACCCCGCACGAGTGTAAAAAAAAATAGTAAATTGTATTTGAATTTTAATTAAGAAGTTGAAGTTAAAAAAAACATCTAATGTAACTTATAATTCAACTGAAGTTTGCTGCGATTTTTTTAACTGAAAAAATGTCGAATATTGTAAAATACTAACTAGCTTCAAAAGATTTTACTTTTAGTTGGATTTTTTTTAATTATTTTTTAGACTTAAATTATATTCAAACATTTTAATGGATCTTGTTTTTCATTTAAGATATTTCTCTATTAGATTCTTAGTTTTGTAGTCTCTAATAGATTTGAAACAAGATTAAAGTGTTAGAAAGTAGATTATTTTGCAGGCCTCTAACACATAATCATAATTAACATGTTAAACTGTCGTAAAAATTATATATTAATGATGAATAAAATTTCTCAGCGGGATTCATCAAACACTTGGTAAAAAACCTGCTAGTTGAAGCACACAGATCAAAATCCAGTCTCTAATGACGTAGGTGGATCTGAAAATGAGCCATTGACTATTTGCAGGAAGATCCAATGATTGGCAGCTTCTGTGTAATGGATACCATCCCAAATGATCCTCACACTTGGATCTTTGCAAGATTTGGCTATCACAACCTCTCTCCCATTCACTCGCTTGCTTGCTCCACATCTCTCTCTATTATTGAAGTTGTATTTCCCACCGTGTCCACAGCATGCCATCACCCCCTTCTCAAAACCTTTTCATTCCAAAATTGTACGTTACTGTTTCACTACATTTTCCAAGTTTAAATAGGCAACAACAATGAAAGACAAATTAAAAGCCATACCATATTTTGGGGCATTGCTGATGAGGTTGTACTTTACGCTATACACATCAACATAGGTGATTTTAGCCTCTGGCAATTCTTCCCTCAGTTTCTCAACAGTTTCTTTTAATCTTTTATTAAAATATTGGGCCACCTCATTGAATGGTTTGGCACACCCAAACTTGTCCATTTGGGCTGGGCTCATGGGAAAGCGATCCAGCATGTATGGCAAGCATCCCAGTGGGCCTGTGTTGTGTATCCAAAATGACCTTCCACCTTCGCCATACACACCCTACTTCATTTGATTAATCATAACGCAGTGCTTCAGTAAATTTCATACACCACGTCAAATTATCAAAAGTAAATTATAACTACAGATGTTTGAACAGAATTCTCCGGATTTCTAGAAAAGAAAAGTAAATAATGACACTTTTAAGGTTCTCTTATACTTTGCAAACAATCTTGGCTATTTATACTCCTTAATTGTTTAAAAAATATTATACTCGCACTCTTTTTACATTGCACTAATTCTCTCTTTTGAAAAGTTAGAGAATCCAAAAAAAAGTACATAACTGACCTTTATAACTGTGGAGAACTGGCCCAATACATCAGGAATATAGGCCTTGACTTGTTCTGTGGTGAAGTTGAGTTTGTAGCCAGCTGTGAGATCATTTTGGCCAATATCAAAGGTATATAGAGCCCCAGAAAAATACTCCTCCTTGGGCAATAACTCCTTAAACACCCCTCCTGTAGCACATTAAAACAGTTTATCATTTAGCATCCTTTTTTAGTTCGTTCCATTTTAATCATAATTTCTCCCTTTAGTTGAACATAGCCAAAGAATAGTTAACAGCAGGAGTAGAAATCCAACCCAAGGAGACATTTTTGTTATTAGAAAATGTTCCTACCACCACACTATATTCAACACAATCTATATAATTTTCTCATCAGATGAAATTCACCTGAATTTTTCCAAATATATGGATTTAATTTCCAAATAGTTAACTAATTTTGGTAGTTTTCATATCAATATTCTAATTTAGTTTTAACACTTATTCAGCTATTTTTAAATTTATGACACGTTAATTTTTACACTATCACGTATTTATGGATATTTTACTATCACGACCTATTCCCTCATTTTCAATTCAAGAGTAATAAGTTTCGATAATGATTAAATGTTGGTATAAGAAAAAGTCAGAAAAAAAAATTAGGAGTTTCAATTTTGAATAGAGACAACTTTGGAGCTAATTTGCGATATTGGAATTTGAATTTAGAATTGCATATGCAACACGTAGAAGTGATGAGTAATGTACCTTGTTGGCGAACGAATTTGGATCTGGTTTTGAAATCAGAGAATTGGCGGAACTGCACATCTAGGGAAATGGGACTGTATCCGCTCTGAGACTTCGTTGTGTTCTGAGGTCTGACGGTGGATCCGGCGGTGGCGAAATTCGCTCCGTGGCTGAAATTGGAGCCCACCGAGTCCAAGTAAGCACTCAGATAAGGCAAGCCCAAGCTCTTGGCTGTTCAAATTCATTTTTATCAAACGTTCATGCTTCAGTAAAGAACAGATCTAATTGCTAGTTTTTGTTACCTATAAAATCGATTATGAGGCGGCCATCGGAGAATCGTCCGTTTGGAGAGTGGAAAAAAGTGATTCCGTTGGGAGGAGGAGCTTGTCCGAACGCCGCCGAGAGACCGCCGGTGTCGGAATTGGAGTCTCCGAAGTTGAAAATGGCTCTGAAATTGGTTTCTCTTCCACCAATCGCATTACTCTGCATTAGTGTTATTGAAATCACGAGCCATCTCACAAACTGTATCAATTTCTCTGACATGGTTTTCGTCAAGAGACGCACTCACATATGATTTCATTCAATTAAGTTATATTTGTATTCCCCAATTCACAAAGTGATAAATTTTAATTGTTTTTTTTTATTCTGCAAAAACATAATTAAAAATATTTAATTAAAATGTACTGATGTTATTACTGTGCCTCGTTTTAAAACAAATGCTCCTCGTGTAGTTCTTTAATAAGAAAGTTTTGTCTTAAAAAAACCAATTCATGCTAGTTAAGAAAGTTAATTGGGAACATCTAATTGTACTGTATTCATTTAAAGTTTGACATTTTTTTTCCTGAATTACCTTTTCTTTAATTTTTGATAGAGAATAAAAAAGTGTCTTTGAAAGAAAAATTTCAATCAAATGAAATATATTTTAGAAATAAATTAAATAAAATAAAATTAGTTGAGATTATATTATATTTAAATCTTTAAAGATAAATTGATCATTTATGATAATTATTTGAAAAATGTTATAGTTATGGTGAAATTTAGGAGAAATTACACTTTTCTTATATCTAAATGACACATTTCCTCTACTTTTAGAATTGATAATGTTTTTTATAAAATGTTATTCATCTCTCTTGTATAATTTAATAAATGAAACTTATCTTCGTTATATTCTCATTACAGTGATATATACTTCTCTTACTTTGTTGGCCCACATAAGATTCACAGAGTAAAACAAACGTTAACTCTACTTTTCACTCTCTTCTCTTCTAATTTTCTAAGCCGAATAATGTTGTGAAAAAAAAGGACAAAAAAGAAAAATATTGACATTATTTTTGGTATTTTTCCCTAAACGTGAACGTTATCATAAACATGGACATTTAAATGAAACTATTTTACGAAACCAGATCACTATAAAGATAAAAACAACTCTGGAAGAGACTATAACTATTATGCCCTTTATAATAACTCTTTAAAACATTTTTGCCTAAAGATGGTGAATTCAGATTCAGGTGATATAAACAAGAAACAATTTACTTAAGCTCAAATGTCCATTTTGTTGTGTTTGAATGAAAAATTTAAAATTTCAAAAAATTTAAAAGTTGATTTAAATTTCCTTCATATTTTAAAAGATTGGTTAAATAAGTTCAAATTTTTAAAATTTTAAACTTAGATTAAGTAGAGTAATTTAATTTCTAATATACGCAAAAAAAAACTAAATATATTTTTAACTATTAATTTTAATATTAGATATTATGAAAATAAACATGAATTGACTTTTTTTTAATAAAAGACTCATTATAGATTAACATGAATTGATTTTAAATATTTAATAATTAAAAATTAATGTGAAATAATGTTTAATGATTAAAAAATATGAACAACATACGCAACGAGAGAAGGAAACATAAAGAAATAGCGAGAAAGTAAAAAGAGAAGAGAATGCAAGAAAATAAAGTTTACAGAGAAAGAAAACTCAAATAGAGACCAGATAAAAAAGAACCACGAGATATTGAAAGAAGGAAAGAGGAAGATAAGAAATTTCAAAATTTTCACGAGTTTCTAAATTTTAAATTTTAAAAATAATTCTTGATCTACACTACCGCAGCAAAAGTCATTTAAATATTTCTAAAGAAGAATTAGTCCATAAAATGACAATAACTTTGAAGCAAATATACGATACTAGATTTTCACCACCCTTCACTGGTAGAGAGGAAAGCAGCTTGAAACTACTGATGTTAAAGCACTAAATTTGCCAATGGAGCAGATGCAAAATTGAAGGAATATAATTAATATCTGAACAATATCACATTAACATTAACTAGGAAGTTCCATAATCCTCGATAAAAATTTAGTCCTAATAAAATTACAGGCTTTCTGCCTTCATCCAGACACCCAAAAAATTACCATAAAGAGGAAAAACAAATTTACAATGTTTCGAGATGCAATAACAGATTAGGCAAAAGTTTGTGCCAGTACTCAATGATTGTTGCTCCAAATGCCTGGAGTAAAATGAACAAAACGATTAGAAAAGACAAGCAATAAAATAGTATTAGGTTCTGGTCATCAAAAGTTGAAGATAACTCTTAATCCACTCAAAACTGCTGTTCACCATCTCTCTCGTGAATTTGACCTGTAATAAGACAACAAATATCAGCACTCTCAAATACGTCCCAACATCCGCCAAAAAATACAAGCCAGAAACAAAATTAAATTCAAAGCGACATCACAACCAAAGTGAGCAAACTATTACCAGAAGAGGTAAGAATTATGAGATAACACGGCAAATACAGAATTGTGTATTTCTCACCTATTCAAATCTCTGCTGCCAGAAAACCACCCCCTTTCCCGGCTACCTTGAAACTGTCTTCTATCATCACTAGGACGGCTCCACACATCTCCTGTACCTGTACCACGAGATCGAGGTCTATCTGTATAATCTACACTTCTAGAATCCTCAAATGAACCAGATCTAGAAGGTGGCCGATCAGAATAACCAGAAGACCTTCCTGCTGATGAACCTGGCCTCTCAACGGCTTTCTGTCCAAACCGCACTTTATCATCCAAATCACGGATAAGAAGTTCCAGCTCCTTTTCTTTCTGTTGTAATATTGCATAAGTACTAGTTTGGTCTCTACCAGCCTCATCCCCAGACTCCTTGTTTGAATTTATTGGAGACTCCTTCTCAAGTTCCTTCTTCAAATTATCAATTTCTTCTTTTAATAATTTTTCCTCCATTGTCTCAGGCCTGAAATGTTAACAGATGAGTAAACAAGGTAAATTGAATATTTCAAAGACAACACCTCACATATAAAGCATAACCTAATTAGTTACACAAAAGTAGGTAGCAAATGCTGAGAGTAACCAGCAAGGTGAACAATAAACAAGGAGAAGAATGAGATTTAAGACAGTAAGTCCTGAAAGATACCAAACTATTAGAGTAAATGATATACAACAACGATTAAACTACCCACTAGCAATCCACCTTTCGGAATTAAAAGGTTTAGGCAAGGAAGGATAAAAGGTTGATAAAAACATAACTAATATACAGAAATTGATAGATAGCAGCAAGACAATACCACAATCTACTTCTACTTGTACTAAAAAAATGTGTCTAGTACAAGCCCACGGCAAATAACACTGAAACTTATTATTCCTAATACTCTAACACTCTCCTTCAAGCTTAACCACTTAAGCATGTTACAAATAGCAAAATCATGGGAAAACGAAAAAATAACACAAGCCATTCACTTGAAGAATTTAGGTTACTAGACCTTATTACCAAAATATTGACCATGTCCTACGTAGACAGCTACTAGAAGCCTTTGATTTTCTCCTTTAAGGGTCCCCCTTGACACGCAAACTGATATCTAAACACAGTACTTTCATAGCATCCAGTAATCAAAATACTTTATGGCAGAAAAAAAAAAACAGCAAATTCCAATCCCCAGGTAAGATAAAAAATCCAGAAAAAAATACCCCAAAGCCCCAAACAGCATGTAAGAGCATGTTTGGACAAATTTCTCCATAATCACTTCTAAGAAAAAAAAATTACTTCTCCCTGAGCTAAAATCAACTTGCGCACAAGTTAAAAAAAAATTAGAGAAGCTATATGAGAGAACTACAAATTAGCTAATTTTAGCTTATGGGGAAACTAATTTCAATGTTAAATCTTTTTTCTCTCCAAGAAGAGGCTTCTGGAGAAACTCACCCAAACAGTCCCTAAGTCCAAAATCAGACAAGTCCGGCCAAGCATAAAGAAAACCAGAGACCAAAAAGAGGTACAACAACCAAGCATGCCAAACACAGAAAAAACAATCGAGCACACCAGAGTGACAAAATGAGGCAAACTGATTGAAGAAGGGCAATTCTGACCACAAAAATGAAAAAACGGCTAGAAACAAAGAGGTAAATGCCAGCCATAAGCAGAACAGATATGAAAGGTGCAAAATTAAAAACATAAAACGGGTACAAATCACAGTTTTGAAACAAAGTCAGAATAAAAGAAAACTGGAGCAGGCCAACAAATGCCTTTCATCATCAACATCCCAAAGGACTCCAGTACCAGTGGCACCCTAAGATTGTGCCCCTGGCTTCTTGCAACCTTAAATAAAGCTGAAATAGAATTATATAACTCAGATGTCAGAGTTTAATAAGAGAGTGCATGGGTACTGTACACCCAGAAAAAGAGCCAGTTAACCAGGCTGACCAACAGTGACTTGCAAATTCTTGCTACCATATCAACCCCGTGGTCACTTGAACAGTTGGTCACCAGCCAATGGAGATTCAGCTGTGTTTAGACATACCTTTCTCACAACCATGATTAGAAACTTAAAAGAAACATGGATAGTTTAGAAAACATAATTTTGACAAGCTCAACAGATATAAAAGGACAGATCATTATCAGTAAGTATGACGAATCAAGTCGGAATTATACATTAAAACTTAGAAGAGACTGAAAAAAACTTTAGTAGTAACCAAATGAAAGTATGATACAATATTTATACAAATAATTTGAATAAGTACTAGTACTGCAAAGTACAATCTCAACTCTGCATAACTAAAGCTTAATAGAACACCTATCAAGCCTTTTTTTCCCCGCTAGGTGTAACAGTTACATGGATAAAATGATAACGATGTTCTATAGTAAATCATGTCTCTATAGACAAACCATTGACCTCTAAATCCTTCTCAATGGTTTCTCGTATAGTTTATCTCAGCTTCCTTTACTTTCTAGTGATTAGACTCCGCTAATTAAATCTACAACCCTAATTGGGCCTTTTATAAGTCTTTCCCACACAGGCCCAAACAACCTAACGCAAGATTCTACCTAGTTCTCTACATTAGGCGCTACCACAACTTTCTCTTTGATGTTATCAACTTATCATTCTGGATCTCAGCAGGTTGTCAAGTGTGCTTACTTATCCAAGCACCTTCCTCGCCTCTGTTATATTGATTTCATTCTCTAGTAACTTTAACACCTAACATTCAATGCCATCATAAAACATAGCAACTCCTTTAGTTTTGCAGTAAATTTTTCCCTTAAGCATGACCAGTACCTTCTAGCGCAGACGACACTTGAAGAACTCTTGCATTTCAATCACACCACTTAGTCCTATGGTTAACACCTTCTATTTCTCAATCATTTGGCTGACAGGTGCAATGTAAGATACTCAAACCATGTATCCTGGTAGAGAATGGCCTCCAATTTTTCACTTCTAAGCTGAGTTTGATATCTATTTGGCCTCCTACAAAGCTTACAAAATGATAAACACCCAAGTATTGAGAGAACCCTCCATTAAAAATTAGCTATTAAAGAGAACCAAGCACTTGAATACTGTACTCAGCATCTAAACCTCGATGTGGGACTTAGGCATTCCATAATACCAGAGTCTCCATCATAGCACCATCTTTCTTGAGAGTCAATGTCTCCTGCTGGACAGCTCAAACTCTACGATCACTCGGCCTTTCTGGTTAGCCCCTCCTTATAGATAGCCTTTCATGAGTCACCGACAAAGTACCTATGGTACCAATTGCTAAGCACCCAAACATTTAAGGAGCTCATCCTTAAAAGCTAGCTGCTAAGACACCTAAAAACTCCACCAAACAAACTATTCTACTCAATGTGGGATTTGGCACACCCCATAATTAACACTGATAGCGACTTGATTTTATGGGTACCTGTTTCAATTTGACAAAAAGAGAGTATATCTCTTTCATTGATCCTAGGCTGTCTCCACTTCATCTCGTTACAGCAACATGTGTAGCACCAAGGAACAATACCTTTAGATGTTCTTTTTCATCTCCTGCCTTGTCTATTACCATTGCGATTTTTTTTTAAATGTTCTATTGCTTGACTTCCTTTATACGTCCCTAGTGCACAATTAAATGGGCTCACTCTGCAAACTAGCTTCCAAACCAATTGCTCACTCCCCATACCATTACTCTCAACTGCCAGAGCCCACATAGCTACTAACAACATACCATGTTTCATATTTCCCCTGCCAATTCACTGAATTGGATCTCATGGCACACAGCCACAAAAAAGTTAAGGGGAATCCACAAAAAAGCTTTGATTGTTTAGATGTGTACTTGTGTTGATTAATTTGGAGAATATGAGGTCGTTAGTATTCCTTCAATATTTAGATTTATGTTGAATTGAAAAATAAAAACCATCAACATTTAGATAATCAATCATTTATGTCTGGTTATCTGAAATTTAAATGACAAAATAACATTATAAGCATTCTGAACTTCAATCTGAAAAATTGGCTTGAAAACAGTATTATCAACGTTTATACTAGTCTAAAGACCCAACCCACCTAAAGGGCACATGGCATTGCTGTCAAACTCAAGGATCGCTAGTGGACCAATAGGAAGAAAAAAATATTGTAACTCAAGGATCATAAATCAACTCACAAAAGTTAACCATATATAAAAAATAATATTTATAGACATGCATATACACTACAAATAATATACACAAGAAAAAAGAACAGAATACTCCAGGTTCTAACAGAACACTTCCAAAGCAGAACAGAACATGACGAAGAAAGATCATAACACATCCAGAAAACACCAAACAACAGGCACAACTGTTAACGTCAGCGTCCAGAATGACTGGCGATGGTGATGGACCACCCGAGACAGCAGCTTCAAGTGGAGTCAAGCAACAAAGCTAGTCACTATTATCACACAGCGGATATGTTTCTGATTCAGGTTTTGGGAACCCTAGAGGAAAGGGTTGTGTGTTTCCAATTTTTGAATCTGGTCACTGTGAATCCAGCCAAGAACGCCCAAATACATGTTTTTAATAGGGTAAAAAAACCCACAGCAAACAAACCGTTAGGGATCAATGTGACGCACAATCTGTGAATTTCGCAAGCAAAATCGCCATCCCGCTACGATTGCAGATTCTCATCTCTGCATTGCAAACTTGCTTGATGGAGCCACCAAGCTTGCAAGCTCGTGCAAGTTATCAAGTTTACAATCTTGACAACATTGCCACGTTGTATTGTGGTAAGAATTAATAATAGTATGTTTCACCACAATATATAACCTATCTGCAAACTATATTAAGCATTGACAACCTCACCAATGAGCCAGTTTACAGACAAACTAGGTCAAATGTTTTTGATTAAAAATATCAGGCATCACTCTTAAAGAATGAGATGTGTACATTAATAGTTAAAAACAACAATCACCTTCATTTAGTGCCATAAACACAGTTATCATACTAAAAATTACCATCCAAACTAAAAAATTTAGGGGAATAGTGAAGAATCGTTGAGCAAGATAGCCCATCCTGCACAACTAATGCTAACTTTAAAAACCGGAAAGACTGGCCGTTTTTACATGAAAAACTGAACAAATACATGATAAAATACAGTAAAAAATTTACCTAAATATCAGCCCATATGATTTGCCTAATCTGTAAATGTTGCCAAAAAGCAAATCCACTCAACACACCACAACAATGCACAATAAAAACACAGGTGGTCCTTGTTGTACCATGGGGAGGAAAGCTCTTTTTTTTGAAACAGTTGAATAATGCATGAGAATCATGGATGACCACCAGACGCAACCAAACAAAAACATAGAGACCGATCTAGGACCATTATCAATCCCAAGTAAAAACAAGGCAACATTTACAAGATGAGACAATGGATCAAAGAACAAATGAAAGAAAAAGCATAAATTAACCAAGAAACGAAACAAAACCTGTCAACAGAGCGATGCTCCAAATCAAGATCAATTTTCCTCCAGTCCATGCCTCGCTCGCCCAACAGAACCTCCCTAGGCTTGGCATCCCCAAACGGATTCAACTTGGGCCTCGATTTCGGTACAGCATCGACCCCCTGCAACCCGGGACCCTCAGAGCGATTGGACTGAGCACTGGAAGGCCTGCTAGAGTGAGAACTCGTGGGCCGGCTCGTCTTCTTCGCCTCAATCTCTGAATCCATCTTCTTCCAATCCAATCCCTTCTCAGCCAACACCTCCTCCCTGGGCCTCGCCGCGCCGAAGGGATTGCCCTTGTTTGTCGCCTTCATAGGAGCCTCATTCACCGAACCATCGCCCCTCGGCGGATCCAATACCAGCCTCGGCCGCTCCATCCGCTCTGTCTCACGCGGTGGACCACCTCTCGACCAACGATCAGGCTCCACGCCAGAATCACGAAAACCTGAACCAAAATTGGAAGATCTAACAGTAACAGGCTTCTTACCAATCGCCCAATTATCCACACCATCAGCCCTAGACGCACCACCAAAACCACCACCACCGCCACCGCCGCCACCAAAACCACCGCCGCCACCAAAACCACCACCGCCGGCGCCAAAACCGCCACCTCCTCCAGCATAGCGATTCTGCCGGCCAGAATCAAACGCGGGGACAGATTTCTTCACGGACGCCCAGTTGTCGACCTCATCAGCCCTGGAAGGCTGATCGAGTTCCGAAACCCTAGTATTCGGACCCCTACGTTCCTCGTCAAATCCGCCATAGGATCTTCTCCCGCCGCCGCCCCAGGAGCCATCATTGTTTCCGCCGTCGCGGTCGCGCGAGCGACCTCCGGAGCGGTCGTAGGAGGAGAAACCGCCGCCGAGGCGGTTGAACTGCATTTCCTCGGCGGAGCGTTCCTTGGGGCCGGTCGGAAGCGCCATCATCTCGTCGCGCGTGAGGCCCTGGTACTCGCCGGCGGAGGCGAAACCGCTTCGGTTGAACTCAGAAAGCGTGATGGTGGTGCCCTTCTTCTTCTTGGGCTTGGAGTTGACAGCCTCCTTGAGGCTGGGAAAGTTTTGGGTCTCGGCGGCCGCGGCCGCCGCCTGGGCCTCGCGCTCCTCGGCCTCAGCCCGCTCGGAATCGGCGGCCCAGGCTCCGATGTTGCCCCAGGGTTTGGACATTTTGAGATCTCAAGAAAAGAGAATGGAGTTGTGGTTGTGTTTGTGGTTGGGTTTGAACTGAAGCCGGGGCTCCGCTAGTGGAGCCGGAGCTCCGATGACATGCAAAGAAGAGAAAGCGCGAGAGGATTAGGAGAGCGTAGAATGCGTTGGGTGATGAAGGAGCCCAACATTAGCGTGCGTTTGTGTGTTTGGTTGGTTTAGTTTGGTTGGGTTTCGGAGCTTGCGCGTGGGCGCGTGCCTTTGCGATTTCCTCACGCGCGGATGAGGGGTGCATGCTTTTCTTCCAATTGGGAAAGCACATTGGGCATTTTTCATGGCCTAGAGCAATGCGTCGTCGTGTTACCCACCTTCTTTTTCGCTACTCTTTATTTTAGGCCATTTTTTCACTCCGCCTATTTTTACTATTTTTAATTATAAATTTTTATTTTATCCTACGCTTCTCTCTATTCTTCAATTTACAAATAAATTCACACTTAAATATAAATAATATAGTATTTACTGTTACTTTATAGAAAATAAGATAAACAATGAATCTATGATAATGTTGTAGGCATGATAATTTTTTAAAATATTAATATATTAGTTTAGATTGATCAAATTTAGTTAGTTACAATCAGAACTCGTTGCAGTTGTAGAAATTGCACTTGATTTTCTTTTTCTCCTTTTATTTGTTCGTTAAGATTTTCTTTCTCCTCTCATACTAGTCTATCTTACTGACTAAGTTTTAACTACCTTTTTTTATTATATTATTGTTATCTTAGAGTAAAATTTTACCAGAAATTTTTTTTATTTGGATGAAAGAAGTAATAACACATAAAATAAAATAAATAATATTTTCTCACACCCAAATGCTTAATATTACTCTTTTTATTATGATTTTATTTTAAATTACTTTTTCACATCTTATTTTGCATTTTTTATTTTGCTGAGAAGTAATAAAGTGTTTTCCGTTTTAAATGGTGGGAATCTTTTAAATGCACACACATATATGAATAATTTTGAATATTGAATTAGATAGAATTTTAAAATGATTTGTAGTTTGAGTTAAAATTTTGCCTTTATATAAGATAACAATTGAAGTGTATTTAATAAATTCTTTTGAGTTAGTTTTGATCTTTACTTTTGGTTTTGCATAAGTAAGTAACGGTAAAGCCTTTATTTTATTAGTTGTCTAAAGAATAATATTTTTAGATTAATATTTCAACTTATTGATGAAATCAGGAATGCTTAAAGTTAAATGGTAAAATTTTGGATTTAAAGTTCAATAGTAAAGATTTCAGTCTATTTTAATTTTTATAAAATTGAACAATTGATTTTATACGGTTATGGGTGTGAATATGAAAATATTATTACTAGTAATTAAAGTTAAACATTTAAAATTTGTTGGAAATATATTATAATTAAAAGAAAAATATTCTTAGTAGTAATTAAATATTTGAAACTTGTTAAAAATATATAATAGTTAATAAAAGAAAAATTATTGAAGTTAGAAATTGATTTTGAAAATTCTGTAGAAAGAAAAATTTTATATGACTTGTGAAGAGAATGAAAAGTTCCTTAAGCCAATTTCATCCAGAAAGTCAATATTACTCATGAGCTTGAGCATAAATACCTTTTGTAAGTGGATTAAAATTTAGTTTAACAAACTTAAGTGGAGAAAATTTTTGGGTAAGTGAATTTGTAAGTGTTAACTAATTAAATGCTCTCTGAATTAAATATTATATTCCTGAAAATTATAGCTTTAAATATTAATTTTACAATGAGATTGAAATATGTGTAAAAAAATTCTTTGTGCTTAAATGTGTAAACGTGTGTATCTCTTCATATATATATATATATATATGATATTAGGAATATTTAATCGTAAAACAACATGAAATAAATAATTTAAGAATGGTAGAGATTAGGAATATTTACTCATAAAATAACATGAAACGAATATTTAAGAATGGTAGATGTCTCCTCACCCTACCTTATGTAATTAAAGAATTTTTTTTATTTTATTTTTTTTCTTTTCTCTCCCACTGTTTTTTCTCTCTTCTTATGAGAGTTTCATTGTTCTGCTTAATTCACTCTTCCCCACCTCTCTTTCAAGTTTCCTCACTGGTAATAATCTATCTCCTATTTATAATACATTTCATTTATTTTCATTTAATTTATCATATATATTTTTAAATATTCAAAAATATATAAATATTTACAATTATTATTATTATTATTATTTATACATGTATGATTATTAATGTATTAGTATTGAATATTATATGATTAATCAAATAGTGTATTCACCTTTATATTATATGTATGTATGTTAGATAATTATGTCATGATAATATTTTGATATTGGACTAAATGATTTTACAAAAATAGAAATTAGAAGGAACATACAGATCTTACATAATACTTATGATATTTTTAATGTACATAAATATAATAATAAAAATAATTAAACTCTTCAGTTCTCTGCTTAAGCCTTTTTGTGTAACTCATGCTTGTGCTTTGTTTTTCGTTTATACATATTTTAGCTGGTGTAAGTTACAGATATCAATATCTTTCTTTTTCGTTTTTATGTTTTCCAAGCTTTTACCTTCATATTTTTCTCCCTGTCTTTTCTGTTTTCACGTTTATACGATGAGATTACACAAGCACACACGTATTGCTTACACATAATATGCAGTTTCGTATTATAGAATAAAGGAAATAAATATTATTTCATTAAAATAAAAAATAACTATTATTTATTTAAATTATAAGAAAAGTGAATTCCAATTTGAGAACTATTGGGGAAGGTTTAACGTGGTTTTATTACAAAGCATGCTTCTCAACATTGGTGGGACTTAGGTAACTTACCAATACTTCTTCTATCTGTGTGTGGGATTGGTTGCCAAGACTGTATCAACTAACTGCAAATGTGCAAAGTAATGCTTCGCCAACAAGTCACTTTTTAGAAGAATAAATATAAATTAAATAAAATCACTTTCTTTATATCTTAAAATAAATTTATCTATACACTGATTTTTAAAAATTATTTTTTATTAATCTCTTTTAGTTATATATGAACTAATTCAACTTTATCTTATTTTTCGTTTGCAGAAAAGTTTATATATATATATATATATATATATATATATATATATATATATATATATATAAATATATAAAAAAAAATATATATATATATATATATATATATATATATATATATATATATATATATCACAACATAGAAACCAAATTATATTTATATATTTTATAATAATTTTCTTAGCTTTTATTGATAAACATTGAAAAATCTTTTGAATATCTCTTGAGATTCCATATAAAACTAGGTAAATCAATTTTAAAGTGGAAACTTGATTATTTAATAATATCACTTTTATCGTAAGAGAATAGTGTTTTTTTGTGACAAGTAAAATTTTTTTTATATCATAAAGCTTTATAGTTCTTATTATAAGTTAAAATTATCATCTTGACTTCATTCAATCTTGAGATAAACCTATCATTTATCAATACTTTTAAAACTCACATAAAAAAATATTTAAAAAAAAAAATAAGAGACACTCTCCAAGATACAATAGTTGACTTGGAACAACATAAAATATAAAAAAATTCTTTGATTTTATATCAACAAGGTATACTACAACTTATACTATAATTGAAACATGATAAAAGAGAATTATGTGATTTTTTTTTTCTTAGTTTGATTTTTGTCCTTAAGGTGACTTTTGTTGGACAAAGTTTTAATGAGACACATTTTTAATAAAATATATTTTTTAATTATAAAATCTTGCTAAGTTGTTTAAAAATTAATGAGTGTCTCAATAATTAGAAGTAATTTGAAAATAAACAATCATCGTATCAAATTAAAGTAATTTCAAAAATAAATGATTATTGTATTAATCTAAAATTGTTTGAAAATAGACTATTATCTCAAAATACTTCAACTCAATAAATAAAATAAAATAAAATCAAAATGATCTAATGAATACTTAAAAAAAAGATTTTAAAACCATAGTAAATAATTTAAAAACATTTTGTTTCTAAACATATTACATTCAAGAGTAACTTGACATAAAACAACAAAATAACATAAAATCTTGAAAAAATAAAAAACTTCTAATTAATACATATTGAGAATGACACTATTATACTAATTATCAAAGTTTGAGAATCTCCCTGTTAGCCATATATATATATATATAAGAGATATAAATAGATATTTAAAATTGTTAAAGTATATATATATATATTCATTAATTTCTCTTTAAAAATCTTTTACTCATTCTTAAAAATTAAGAATTTTAATCATATCATCTTTACTAATTAAAAAATAAAATTCAATAATAACAATTTTAATTTAAGTATTATAACAAGTGACATACAAACAAAGTTATAAACAATTCAAATTTTGACTAATGTAGAAATAACTATGATATTAATTTAAAATAAAACTAGAACTGATGCGAAAAGTTTTTCTAGGACACAATTTTCTTGTCCACTCTTCTCTTTTCTTCATGCTTTAACACTTACTTTTACTCCATATATTAATTTTCAACTTGCTAAAAAATTACTATTATTCAGCCTTAACATCAAGGAAATTTAAGGTATTACCTTTTCTTGATGAGAAAAAAAAAAGTATCCAAGGGCTGAAAAAAAATGGTGCAAAATATAAACATTTAACTTCAAACATTTAACTTTTACCACTTAATAGTCATGATCACTATGTACAACTTGCAACACTGAAATAAATAATTCCACAGTACAAAAGTTGTTTATAATCAGTAATCAACATTAATAACCAATTATCAATGTATCATTGTCGAACATGTTTACTGATGAACGTGTTTATCAATTAAAATGTGTGACCCCCACATTTTGTTTCTTGTCTCCTACTTCCTTTTTATCAGCTACACCTTTTCTTATTTTCTAGGTACACCTCTTATCTATTTCACTAATCACAAATTACTTATCTGTCGATCAAACCCGTATATGAAGGTTAGCACAAAATCTATCCGCCAGTTATCAAACAAAGAGCTTTTGAGACATTTTTTAGAAAGGAAATAATTAGCAAAACCGGATACAGATGAGCGATTTAGGTCACATCACAGAAAAAAACTCTATCTGATGGAGTTCAATGTAGCATTAAGTGGTGCAATGCAATACAAAAATATAATTTATAGGATTAAACACTAAAATATCTTTCCATCAAAACTCAATAAAAAGCAGAACTCTAATCAAACAGACCCAATCCCATATCATCATCAGACTCTTCCTCCACCTTCTCTTCCTTCTTCTCAGCAGCAGGGGCAGCGTCGCCAGCTGGGGCAGCACCTCCGGCAGGAGCAGCTGCAACGGCACCACCTCCAACGAATACTGCACCACCCACTATCACCTGAACAAAACAATGAATAAAAATAACCTCATCAGTGACCCGCCACAAAATGCTATGCTTGAGTCCAAAAGATAAACCAGCAAAGCAGAAAAACCATCATCATCAGCAAACTATGTATTCTTCAACCAACTGGGGTGGATGTGCATAAGTGATTTCGATACTATTGTTTAATTTGAATACGATTTAATTGTATAAAATTTCTCATAGTTTCTCCAATTTTTTAATTTTAACTTATGGAACCTGGAAAATCAATTTTGTTTTATTTTCTTCATATTTTCCCTCTTAAAAGCAATTTTAATACAAAAGCTCGTCCAAACATAGTCTTAGAATTTTACTATGACAAGCTGCGTAATTTTTTATCATAGATCTACTGATCATTTATCTAAACTCCAATTCCAATTGAATAATTGCATCTATGTTCTATCATTGACAAGTACAAATTGGAAATGAACCGCGATGAAGCTTCACAGGCGGTAGCACTAAACAGTAAAACTCATAATTCTCCTGAAGTCAGATTCTCACAATAATCCGAATGAAATCCCAAAAAAAATGCAATAAGAGAACAAATACAGCAAACGATTAATTTCTCAGCAAATCTCAAACAAATGAAATGAACCAGCATTCCTCAGACAAAAAAAAAATAGCATAACAAAAACCCAACCATCATTTCGAAGCACACTACACTGACACACATATATTCCAATAAAATACGGAATCAAACAAATCCAAATAAAATAAGTAAATAAACTACAAAATAGAGCAAAGAAATTTTAAAAGGAAAAGATAAAAGCAGAGCAAATATAAACCGTAAATTTTCGCCAAATATGTGAAAGATGTACCTGGAATATGGCAGAGGAAGGAGACACAGGAGAGTAAGAGGACTGAACGCCGCCGGAGGAGTCAACGGCGAGAGCTGCTTGAACGAGCTTCCGTTGAAGATCGTAGGAGGAGTCGGCGGAGGACTCGATGTCGCCGGAATGTTGTTTGGCTGTCCATTCGCTGCCGGATTTGCGTACGATAAATGTGAAGACTCCCATGGCTACTCTGAGCGAAACCCTAATTCGAAATTGAAGACTCGCTGAGAGCAAAGTTGCAGTGACGGCACTTCGGGTTGGAGGAATCGTTTATGTAGCAGTGAGGTTTTGGAACCCTAATGCTGAGCACGTGAAAAGCCCATTTAGCCCATTCCAATATTTTCTTATAATATTATTTGTAAATCTCCTGCTTAAAAGCAATTTTAATTCTTTAAATTTACTCACATATCCACACCTTTTATTTGATAATTGATGAAGTAGAAAATCATTTTAACACATTAAAATTTTCAAATAATAAAATTAGAGAGAGGGCTGATTTTCCACCTTCAACACAAATTCACCCATACTTGAAAAAGATTCACAGAAAAAAAATGCTCTTTTGCTTTTATTAATATGTGGGTGATTAAGAAATAGAAAGAAGGATTATACATAGAACTTCAAATCAAGGACAGATATACCCAACAACTAGTTGTTCCAGTAAAAATGCAATTACTACCAGAGACTTTGGGTTTTTGGGGTGACTTAACACTACTCACTAACTATTTAACTATTTAACAGGGTGCAATAATTTATTTGGAGAATAATGATTAATAATAAAGTGTTGCTTTCCTTTTTTTTTTTTTTTAATATATAGATCCGCATAAAAGCAAGATATATACGTTGAGCACTCAAATGGACGCACAAGTAATGTTTGAGCATGAGTCAAAAACTAATAATGTAACGTAGGTTTGGAGTTTGGGGAGATTAAGGGCATGTCCTATATAAATTAAAAAAAAAAAAAAGTGAAAGATAGGTTATGCGTTCTTGTATTATTTTTAAACTACTTACATTTAATTTTATTTTAATAAAAAATTAAACAAATTATATATATGTAATTTACATTTGATTGCGAAGTATAGTAATATTTAGTATCAAAATTTAATTATTGTAATATGATTTTTACTGACAAAATTAAAAAAAAAATCCTATACAAATATTTTTATTTTAAAACATATTAATTACTTAACATTTAAATAGGTACTCATCTCTAAATATTAGATGTTGAATATAAATCTTTGAGTATTTTACAGTAATGTTTTATCAATTCAAATATATTTATTTAACCTATTAGAAAACGAGTAATGCGATATATAAATAACAACAATACATTTTTGTAAGCTTGATAAACCTCTTATTCATATTATATTTAACTTTGGTAGGAATTAGTCATCATAACTGTCAAGGATTTATACAATTTTTAGAAATACATCACTTGGCATATAAAACCCTTTGATAAGGCAAAATTCTCATTAAACACTCAATTATCACTTTACTCAACATTTTGATGTATTATCTTTATTATTTGTTATTATTATTAATGTTGTTGACTTCACTTTCATGATCAAGTATTTACTTAATGACTTTTGTATTAGTATTATCTTCAAGTTCTTTGTATGATTTGATACAACATTGTGACTGATCCATGTTTTATAATCATTATACATGTAATTGAGATATTATAAAGTCTAAAAGAAGACGTGAAAATAAAATAATATATTACATAATTATATAGCTTTGTAATAACTAGTTTCACAATTAAATTATCTTACAACTAAAAAATAAAATAAAAATATTGTTTAAAAATTTATTAATTGATAATATGTAAAAATATTTCAATTTAACAAAAATATTAATCACATAACATTCAATGAAATACATAATAACTAAATGTCAAATGTTAGAAATATTATTCAAGAGAATTTTATATTCTAAATGCATTTCTTACAACTTATTTAACTCAATAAGTTGAAAGTTTACATTATTGTCCTTCATTACACTTATTATGTTAAAGAGATGAACATGGGTCATGGTTTATGTACTTGTACTTGTTTTTTCTTTATTTTTCATTTACCTTCCTTTTTGTCTTCTGGAATGAGATAATGATGATAGTGTGATATCTCCATCAACTTCAATGGTGAGTTAGGAGACAACGGTGTGAGCTAGTTGAGTTAGAAGACGATGAGTATGTATTTTGGGAAGAAATGTTATTTTTTTTTTTAGAATTGTCTACAAATGTCAAGAGTTAGTTTGGTTAAACTCTCAACAACAACCAAACATATTTAATTAAATTTCCCCCTTTTAATTCTTATATGAACATTCAACCTGTGAATGATATAACACCCTTCTTTGTGTAATCATTTTTTCTTTTGACTGATTGTTTATAACATGTTTTAAACTTCTAATTTCTCTATGTGAACATGTGATGTCTGTCCTTTTGTATGCTTATTTGATCCTCACTTAATATAGAAGTAATAACCAATAAACTCTAATAATTAGGTCTTCAACACATTCAACCACAGTCAAAATTGATATTATGTCCTTGATATTGAGAATGGTATACCTTTATTTTGAGATAAATTTTCATCACACTCTCATCAAGTTGGATACTTTTAAGTTTGGTTGATGATTCAATTTTTATTTACTTTTAAGTTTGGTTGATGATTCAGTTTTCATTCAAATAGATAAAGGAGGCCTTGCATTGGATGAACGAGATATAATACTCACATTTAACATGAATAAAGGTGGTAGAAATATATGTATAAGATAATTTTAAATAGATAAGGTAGTTTTGGATTATAGTTATATATTTATATTTTTAAATTTTCATTTGAAAGAGGTGATTGATTTTGTAATAAAACACAATAATACTTATAATTAAGTTAATTGATATCCATGACACGCTAAAAAATAAAAAATAAAATAATAGAAAAGGTATAATTATGTTTTACGACAAACACCCTCTTATATTATGTGAATATAAAGTCAACCATACAAATTTGCTCACAAGTCTCAATTTTCTCATAATACTACATTTGCGAGGTTGCAACTAGAACCCAATAATGTTTTATTTAATCTCTTCAACAACACACTTTCAATCAAAGGTTCCAAGACACATTTATTTATTTTTATCTAAGTTACAACCTTTCAAATCTTCCAAATTATTTTTTTCTTATCTTTCACCCTCCCAATCCAATCTCTACTGCCTGTTTAGCTGAGATACCACTAAGTATATTGATAATACCTACAATAAACACATAAATCCTAAAAATCCAGATTAAGACAATATCTGAACTTGCATGACCCCATTCGAAACTTATAAATAGGAAGACTATCTAATTAATTACAACGCATATGCATGTATTTAGAAAAAATAGAAAATTAAAATTAACAATTAATTACAATGCATGTATTTAGAAATTTAAAATTAACAAAATCATAGAAGTAGTTTCAATTTAAAACAAATCTCTTTCTAAAATCATGACATTGGGAGGAATAGTCTCTCCCAATACCATGATTAAAATAAGAAGTAAGAAATAAATATTTAAAAATAAAAATATAAATTAGCACAAAAAAAAATTTCAAGCATTTGATAATTTAAAATTTAATTATACAACCTCACGTTCTTATAGTGTAAAGTTACTTTCATTCACGTATTCTTTATTTGTAATTAATTTAATATGTACACTTTGCAAAATAAAAATTAAAAGTAAACAAAATAAATAAAAAGGAAAAAAAATCTCAGAAAAAGAAGACACGTGTTTCATTAACTAAAGTTGAAAGTTGTTACAAAGAGAAATTATGCTTCAAGAGAAAGAATCAAAATGTGTCGTTGCAGAGTTTGTCAAGCACAAATTTTCACCTAACCCCAACCAGAGAAACCATAATTAAGGAGTGGGGAAAATACTGAACAATGAGACGCTATTTTCTTTTTCTGTTTTTAATTGGAAGAAAGACTAGTTGCAATTTAGAACAAATAATGCACATCCATGAATTTCCACGTTCATTGATATCGTCCCCTGTGTTGTGATTACGTCCTTTCCACTCCACACTTCCGTTCCCTTGCATGAATTGATGCTTCTATCAGGAAAAACCTTCCCCAGATATGATGTCTTTGCATATATCTCCGTCTTCTCATCGCTTAGATTGAAGAAAGCAAGATAGATTTCCCCTGAATAGAGATAAAACATTCAGAGTTGTAAAACAGTTTATATTATGATTTGACTTAGAGAGTGAAGTGGGTGAAATTGATCCTATAATATACTATTTGTTATTCAACTTCTTAAATGGTACTCATGATAAATTAATAAGCATTTCTTTTTCAATTTTGATGCTATGCAGTTGCAGAAAAGAAGAAAATTCTTGACATCCTCCAGAGTGTTTGCTAGAAAGTAGAGACCTTTTCTTCCTGTTGCAATCCAAGAGCGAACTCCACCAGCATTAACCTCAGCTGCAAATGACCAATTTGCTTTAGGGAAAGGAAGAAAGAAAAGAAATGAAATTAGTTGTAAAAAGTGGTCAGTGTCTACAAAATTTCACCTTCAACAAATTTTACTGTTGCACAAAGACCGGAGTAACTATTTTCCAATGTCCCATTGGAGTGCAGTTCCCAGATCTGCAGAAGACCCGATGCATCAGTTTTCATTGGAATCAATAACATACAAATTGGCTAAGGCATATGATACTCAAATGGGGTAAAAATAATAATATGCACGTAACGAAGTTGATCCCCAGAATAATTTTCTATATCTACTAGACATGTTGCAACAGTCACATCACATGAAATATGGAATGTGACATACCTGATTTGAATCCCATCTGCATGGAGAAAATGTTCCTCTCTTGAACTCTTTAGAAGTAACCTTTCGTTTTGGAGAAGCGTCTAAGCAAAATTTCATTCTGTCAGTAGCAACCAGTTGATGTTTCCCTCGATAGTCCTGTTGAAACACACTCTCACCATCTCTGTACCGATGCCAATGTAACAATTTCTATTGTTAACAGCAACACAAATGGTTAAATGGAAGTTGGATAAATGGAAAAGAGAAAGATAAAGCATGATTACAATCTGAGTTGAAGTTCTCTCTTGTTTACGCAGAATGGAGCTTGGTGCTGGTTTTCTACACCCTTTTTCCAGCAGATTGTTTCAAGATATTCGTTATGACTTTCAATAGACCAACCACTCGCCTTTGATTCGCTACAGCCAGTCAAACCTAATGAATGTGTATATGATGATGCCTTTGTTCCTTGCTTCGGTCTATGTTTTTTCCCTCCAGGGTGCTTCAAGTTATTTGAGCTTGTGATATAAGGAAACTGTCATTGCAGTAAAGTCAAATGATTCATGATAAGTTGTATGCCTGACGTGCCTATTTTCCTAAAAGAAAATAGATGGCTCACATGCCTCCTTATTATTTGAGCTGAAGAAATTAATCTCTAGAAGGGTAGGATTTGTTATAAGTTCGTATGTGGAAGGATCGATCTTCCGCACATCCCCACCATACATAAGGGGAGACTTCGCCAAAGACCACAAAGTCATCTGTCAAATAAGCATAGGCTCACTCAGTCTATCACAACGCATGTATAAAATAGATACACGAATATAAAGGAAAGCGACTCAGATATGCTTTTTTATCAATACCTGTGTCCTTTTTTCTTCAAGAGTGAGTCTACTAAACCTGTGTGGACCTTCATTTGAACCTACAGATAAAATAAGGCGAAAAGAAATAATTCCATAATCCATATTCCTACAAGTCAAGCTCCTAACAATTATCTAGGATACACTAGTGTCAACATCTTTTAATTTTTCTATAGAAAAAGAACTAGCACATAGACAATATCCTCGTGGTATAGTAGAATAAGTATATCTGCAGAGAATGCTCCACACTGCCCGGAGATTGTAGTTCACACCAATGAAGAATAGATAAATGCAGTAAATGGATCTATAAATATATACTAGAAAGTAATAACCAAAGTATGCTGATCATGACATTCATAATGGGCAAATAAAAATAGCATCTCAGTCTCATTACCTTGATCAGTTAGCCATCCAAATGGTAGCATGTCCAAATCAGGCCAGGAATTTCCCTTTAAACCTTTTCCTCCTATCATATTAGCTGTAGAAAAATCCCTGGTTCACAATTAAATGAACTAAGTTATGTAATATGGCGATGGAACAACACATAGCTTGATTGCAACATACAGTGAGGACTGATAAAAATATCTAAAAACAGAAATATAAACAACTTAATCACCTTGTTACGTCAAAATGAGCCCTGACATCCGCCCAATAATCCCAGTCGTCTCCTGTTATTCTATACATGTTGACTAGTCCACTGACATCCTTGGCCATCGCTGGTGTCACACTGGTTCCAGGAGACAGAGAATACACAATAGGGCGATTAAGCTTACTGAGAACCTGGCATGACGTATCACAGATAAGTTTGCTAAAAGATCGTTGGCAAAATATTATCAACATCTGTTCATATGAGAATGAGAGAGGTAGGGAATAGGGTAAGAGGGAGAGGAAACTGCAGAATACCTCTGACACATAGCTTATTTCATTTAGTTCCAAGTCGTCGCCAAACACACAGTCATGTTTCACTGCAAGAACAGCAGAAAATCTATCAGCATCGGTGCCAAAACAAAGGCTTACATATACATACATACATACATATACATTATCACGGATCATAGTGAAAACGAAAAACTACAGTTAAGAGCCCACTATGTACTTTCTGTTGCATTTTTTTCCCCACATGTATCCTGAATTAGGTCATGAGGGAATATGGATGCTTTAAAGGTTTACAAGTGTGGCCCAAGGAAGTAGACTGTGTTGACATTATCTTTAGTACAAATTCAAGCTCCTTGATATGATAAATTACTTGAAGTCTATTGGACTACAAAAAATACCAATTCTGTCATCTAACATGGAAGAACATCACGACTGTTTCACTAACGAAACCAAGGTGTAGATAGTGCAAAACATTATTAAAATTCATCATGATTGTTGCGTGAAATGAAGCAAGTCATGATAGTTCATAATAAGCAGATTACAAATTAGTAGTCCTAGTACCTAGATCAACACCCCATGCAGCATACTGCTCATACAGAGATTTCAAAAAAGCTCTCCCAGCTCCTAACTTTGTATTTACACTCATGAAACCGTGAGGCATCCATGCACAAGCCTTTTCTGGGATTGCTATGTCTTTTGCATGCCACACTCGACCAGATTCTTGATATGCACCACCCTAGGAAATTGCAAAAGGAGGAATGAGAGGTCAACAAGAACTTTCAATTAAGTAAAATAAGTATTCCCATATTTTGCTGGTCGTTGTATATATATATATATATATATATATATATATATATATATATATATATATATATATATATATATATATTTTTTTTTTTTTTTT